>OHSN01000381.1_pt1 | contig 19524 bp, 8 predicted proteins | sample 1578691 | NCBI WGS metagenome assembly OHSN01 (sample SAMEA3879551, study PRJEB24766) | human gut metagenome | biome: human-associated habitat; feature: feces | place: USA | collected 1985/1987 | reverse complement strand
GGTCTGCCGTTCCGCATCAGTCAATGACGTGTTGGAGGCAATGGCAACGGATGAGCAGCGAAGCCAAGGTCTGGACATAGCCGATTTCCTTTTGATGGAGGACACGCCGCAGATGATACTCCAGAAGATGATAGACCGCAATCCTGCTTTACAGACGCTAATCGATGAGCTTGACTTGCAAATCGTTGAAGAACCGTAATGCGAACAGCTTGCTGTCAGAGAAAAGGGATTTTATAAAATGCCGTAGCTTATTAGGGCATTTTCATCTCTTCCCCTCTGCGAGTGGCAGAGCAAAAAAGCCCCATAAGCGGACTGCATATAGCATCCGTGGATGATGGGACGGCATTTTATAAACAAGACGGTTTTCAATTTATCACAAACAAAACAATTAAGAAAGATGAAAGAACAATATGCAGTATGCCACCTACAGCGTGGCAGCGACAGCGGAATGTCGTGCCACATTGAGAGAAAGGATGCCAATGGCAAGACGTATGTGCCGGACAATGCGGACAGTAGACGCACGCATCTGAACAGGGAACAGGTATCATTCCCCGATGGAGTAAGGAACAGGACTGAAGCCATACAGTACCGCATAGACCATGCCGGACTGACACGCAAGGTCGCTGGCAACCAGTGCAAGACTATCCGAATCATCCTAACAGGGACGCATGAACAGATGATGAGGATACAGGAAGAAGGCAGACTGGACAAGTGGATAGAAGCTAACCTCAGATGGCTGTATGTGACCTTTGGCAAGGAAAATCTTGTATCATGTGTGCTGCACATGGACGAGAAGACTCCCCACCTGCATGCCACCATCGTGCCCATCGTCACTGTCGAAAGGCAACGCCGTGAACGAGAGGGAGAGAGGAAGTACAACACCAAGTCAGGCCCACGGCTGTCAGCAGATGACGTGCTCAAGCGTGCTAGACTTCGTGAATATCAGGATACGTATGCTGTTGCCATGAAACCATTCGGGTTGAAGCGTGGCATAGTCGGCTCTACCGCCAAGCATGTTGCTACATCCACCCACTACAAGCAGCAAATGCAACAGTATGAGGAAGACATCGCCAAGTTGCAGGAGGTAGTGGAGAAAACCAAGGAGGGCAAAAGCACATTGCTCGCTCTGTTTGGTAAGGGCGACCTTGCCAAGGCAAGGAAAGAACTGACATCAAAAGATGAGGAACTGGCAAGATTCCAAGCTAAGATTACGAAACTGGAGGCGGAGAAAGTCTCTCTAAAACAGAAATATGAATCTGACATCGCCAAACTGAAGAATGGCTATCAGAAGGAAATCGATACTGCCATCAGGCATGCGGAGATTGCAGAGTGGAAAGCTGCCGAGAAGGATGCTGTCATTGAGAGGCAGAAGAACAGGATTGAAGAACTTGACCGCAAGGCCAATCCTCAGCGGTACCGGCTCTCATCAGGAGCGGAACTCATCGGTTATCGCTTCCTTGGCAACAACCCTTATACTGTCACCCTGAAAATCTGGACAAAGGTTAAGAATATTGAGCATACCGCTGTCACCTACCTCAGCGACAGCGACAAGAGATTGAAAGCCTTTGGCAATGGAGAACTGACGGAACACGAGTTTGTCAACGCCTGTTTCAGTGCAGCCGAGCAAGTCAGCGAGATACAAGCCAATTTGCTAAGTGCTGCCATTGAACTGGCAACAGGCGGAACAGCTCAACCTTATGTAGGCACTGGTGGTGGAGGCTCAACATCTGAATTGCCTTGGAGGGATAAAGACAAAAATTTCAATAAACGAACAGCAATAAAACGACATTAGTTAGCAAAATAAGTCAGTTTTTGTTCCCCAATTGAGCCCAAACTCCTTTTTTACATCATCAAATTGCAGATTTTCGTCTATTTATGCGAGTGTCTGTAATTATTTTTATACCTTTGTAGCCAAAAAATGACAATTCTTTCCAAGAAAAGTCTCTTTTTACAAGAGTAATCTCTAATGATAGCAGTGGAAGAAAAGGATTTGCAGTCTGTCAAGACTGATGCTTCATTGTATAATGGTCAACCGACTGACACTGGCACACAGTGTCACAATGTAGGAGTTACATCCAGCACGCCCTCCATCCTGAAAAACAAGGATGGGGTGTCGGTAGAGAGTGTCCATACGCATAGTAAGCAGGTATGTATCATACGAAAAGCAAAGGAGATTATCGATGCCCGCAACATAGAAAGTTATGCCCCGATGCGTTATAAACAGATTACGAAGCATGGCAAAAAGCATATTATCACCGAGCCTCTTATCTCCCCATACACACTTCGCCTTTGTCAAATGGTAGTAGGCAAGGTCGTAGAACCATTGTGGAATAACGAATGGTTGAGACCAGAATTGGTAACTAATATCCCATACGTATAGTATAGTTAAAGGAGAAACGCTTAAGAAGGTAACTCCTGTAATTACGTTTAGGAAGACAAGGAAGTACGAGGAATCTAATAATTAAAACGAATCTAAAATTTAAAAGATATGGATAAGATTTTAATCAAAGAAACAAAAACTGTCCATGAACTAATAATAAAAGCCATTGCGTCATGTCGAAAAGACGATGACGGTTTCGTGGATTGCATGAATGTTGGCAAGTCGATAGCTTATGAAGGTTATTGTTTTGAACATAAGCTTAGTGATATTATTTGCAGAGAAGAATATCTCTTTGAAACAAAGGTTATACAAAAAGGTGGCGGTACTATTCGTGTCGTTCGTCTAAAAGACGCCAGAAACGACAAGAAACAGAATATACCTAAATACAATTCAAATGCACCAAGAATCCCTAACATAGAGGAGGTTAAGAATCTTATAAACGATTGGAAAATTGGTACCAATCCTATCGTTGGACAATATTATTATAATAGCGAAAAAAGCTATTATGGATTTAGATATATTGCCACACTCACATTTAACGATTTAACCTATTTGGATGAGAAAGAAGTTGAAATAGTTCTTAATGATCCTATTGAGTCCTTGACAATAAATGAATTTTATGAATTTCAATGGGTTATTGTCAAGTGTAATGATCAAAGAGGTTATCGAATGGATGTAATGCCAGGTACTACTTTTAAGTCTATTGAGCCAAAGCAATTGGTTAATAGGCTTCACAAAGTATGGGCAAATTGTGATCCAACAATCTCTAATCAGATGAAAAATACCATGAAAATGGTTAGTACACAATTAACTGCAAGTAGTGATGGTACATTTATATATGAGTTGTTGCAGAATGCGAACGACTATCCGATGGAAGACGAATCAGGTAATCCTATTCCTGTAAATGTTGAGTTCCATATCACTGGCGAATATTTAATTTATAGACATTCTGGTGATTTCTTTACCCCTCGAAACATTGCAGCAATAAGTAAGCTGGCAGCAGGTGAGAAAAAGGCGAAAAAGAATGCAATCGGTTATAAAGGTATTGGTTTTAAGACTATTTTTAATGGAAATGACTATGCTTATCTTAGGACTGGAGAATATTCTTTAAGATTTGATGAGTCTTCTCGCATTTCAAGAGATGATCCCTGGCAGATTATGCCAATATGGACTGATAATCAAAATGTCGATAGAAAGGTAAAGCAGCTATTTGACAAAGGAGAAGAACGCTTTAGAGTTCAGATGGCAATTCGACCAAAAGACCAAAATCAATTAAGAGGTGATGAAAAAAATGCCTATGAACATCTTTTCCTTGATATTTTTAAGGATGAAAAGGACATTCTATTTGTTCCAAACTTACATAGTGTACAAATATTTATTGATGGACTTCCTCGCAAAAAATGTACAAAACGAAGCAATAACTGGGTTCTTACACAAGATCCATATGTTTACTCATTCACAGAAAATGAGATAAAAGACATTAACGCTGAAGTATTGGCATCTGATGGAAAGATCCCTGACAAGTACAAGAACTTTGAAGATACACGAGTAATGTTTGCATGTAGAAGAAACGGTAAAAATCTTTCAGCCGTTGAAGGCTCTACTGTGAATTGCTATTTACCTACTCAGGCTAAATTCGGCTTCCCATTCATGTTTAATACAGACATGATTCCAACAGGTCCTCGTGATAATATAGAACCTGAGATAAAATTGAATGAACGTTTTGCAAAAATTGCTGGACGTAAATTCGTTGAATGGATTCGGGATCTTGTTCTATCTGGAGATTATAGCTATAAATCAATTTTTAATCTTATACCAGACTTTGATTATTGCAGAGAACATCATTCATCATACAAGAAATTCATTACAGCTTTTGAAAATGGTTTTAAGGAAGCTCTCGTTGAGATACCTATTGTACCAGTTATTAAAAAAGATGATGTAATTGCTGTCGAGAAAATTTGTAATGTTCTTTTTGACACAACAAAGATAACCGAAACAAATGTAATGACGGATGAGGAATTTATGAGATTCCTTAATTCTGAATGCAATTTACCTCACACAGAACTAAGAAAGGATTGTGATTCGTTTAATAAACTATTCACAACATTCCATAATCAAGAAAAGGAGTTCACGGAAAAGAATTTGATACTTTTCTGTGAAAATAATCTTTTCCTTGATTGGATGTCCATAAAGTCTAATAATATCAAGTTCATTTCTTTTATTTACAAAAAGAAGTGGCTAAAGAACTATTCAAACAAGAAGATTTTCCTAAGCGAAGACAATGGCAATCAACTGTATAATTCAGGTGATTTGTATTTTGATGATGTACAGTACATAAGAGCAAGATTTGTGGAATATACAAGTCAGTTAAATTGCCTTTCATATGATTTCATAAAAATCCTAAATTCTTCGACTGATATGTCACTAGATGAATATAGTGTTAAAAATATGTTCAAAGCATTCTCCGCTAAAACATTTATTGATAATATTTTGTTCAATGAAGAAAATTCAGATAAGGCTATAAAATATCTGTCAACCTTCGGTAAATCAATTGATTTCATACATACACTTGCTTACTATGGAATTGCAGATTCAAAATACAAATTCCTACCTTTATTCGACATCAACAAAAAGTTAGTAGATGATTATAATCGATGTGTTTATTTTGACTCCACCGAGGCAGAAGTTGCACTAAATCACAAATGGCTAGATAAAGAATGGGCTAGTATAATTTCTAATGAATATTTTGTTAAAGACGAAAGCTTTAACAATTCTATTCTCGCTGTTATATCAAAGCTTGGTGTAAAGTCATTCTCTAATAAGTCATTTATAAAAGAAATTATTCTTAATCAGAATAATCTAATTACTCTATCAGCTAATATCTCAACAGACTTAACAACAAATGTAAGCTTTGTTAAATACTTGTTTAGCAACATCGATTCAGTTGAGAATAATCAACTTATACATTTCCCTTTGTTTGTACAAGACGCAAAAGGAAATGAGACAACTCATGTCAATGACGTTGATGAGAAAATATTTATATACGCTGAGAGTTACAATGAACATGCCAAGAAACTTTGGATAGAAAAAGATTGGATGTATTCTTTGAATGAAGATTATTTTAATCTTATGGTTGATACTGGCAATGATAAGGATTTACAGGCTCAGAAAAAAGAGATTCAGTCATTTTTTCAGGATAAATTTGATGTAAAATCTTTCGGTCAGGCAAACTTCTATTACAACGTTTTAACGAAGAAGTTAGATGCAATATATAGTAAACTGACAAATGAAGAACTTCTATTAGATTTCTATAACTACTTAAATAAGAATTACGATATTCTCTTTGAAGGTAATGGCAATATTCGAGGAGAAAAGACATTTGCATCAATGCCATATATAAATGGCAATGACGAAATAATTGCAACTATAGATAGTCAAGCTGTTAAGTATTTATATAGCGAAGAAGTTATCAGCTTTAACCAAGAGTTATGGTTACCCGCAAATTTGGTAATAACCTCATCAACTAAGTATTCTACCTACGGAACAAAAGTACTAGAGAAACTTGGGTTTGGAGAATACAATATGACAGACTTTTTTAACTCTGTTATATTCGGAAAAAAGGCATTCTTACTAGAGGGATTAAAAAACTATGAAAAGAATGTTTCATTTCATAAGTTTATGATTTCCCATCGAGCCGATATTGCACTTACAGAATTGCAAAACAAATTACCAAATTATCCAGTCTTTTTAACAGGAGCCAATAACCAAAAGGTATATTCTTCGACTTCAACTGGGCATAACTTATCTTCTCCTGAAATATTGAAATTTGTAGATAACGGAATTATTTCCATAAATGACATAGATATTATCGACTCTGCTTATATGGTAAGTGGGGCTGTTGATTATTGGTGCAACATTTTAAAAAATAATACATTCGATCTATCCCGTATATCGCTTTGGCTTACAAAGACAAAATATTCATTAATTAATACTTTTGCGACAGACAATCAGAAACAAGATGGTAATAAGAACAATGTAATTCTGTGGAATACTATAAAGGATGTATATTGTAATACAGAGGATATTAAAGTATTCAACGCATTACCATTTATCGCTAAGAATCAGAATATTGAAAAGGTAAGTTGTATATTTTTGTATTTAAATAGTAATCCAAAGACTTATATATCAGATGCGTATCGAACACAAAAAGGAACTGATGCTCAATTAAAAAAGTATGATCCAAAAGATGCATATCTTGTTGATGAACGCTATCTTCAGGGAGATACCTCTGTTGAGAATATTACAAGTTGGTTCAATTTCTGGAAGAAATTAGGTGTAAAACATGAAATTACTGAGATTCTTATCTCTAGCGTTATACCTAAATTACATACATTGGATCTTTTTGATGTCGCTAGTGTGTTGCTTTCAAATAGAGACGAACTTAAGGAAAAAGGATATGATATTGATAAATTCATAAGCCTTAGAGTTCAAACTATAGATAACACTTTCCAACCTGTAAGCGAGGTAAGACTTATCAAAGGTGTAGAAAATGAACCTATCAAGTCTATACGTCTTCGAAAGCAAATAAACGATTCCTATACATCAGAAGTAAAGAATTTTATTCTGGAAATTGCTGAAAAAGCTCAAAGTAAGAACATAATAACCTCAGAAGATGAATGGGTAAATCGTAAGATTAAATTCATTAAATCTTCACTTATGGTGAATCTCAATTCTGAGCAAGACAATTTGCGTGGAATATCAAGAGGCATATATGAACCTTTACTGCATGATATTATTCTCTATTGTGCAAAATTATACCAGACCAAAGAGTTGCCATCTAAACCATATGCAGCAACATTAAAAGAACTGCTAATCAAAGGAGAGGATGGCATTTTCCACGTAGGCTCTGATTTAACCTTAGGTTCTTCGTATCTCCCAAAGACCTCTAAACATGGGGCTTGTGATTTTCAAGGTAACGGTATAAAGGCTAACAGCATCATCAAGTATCTATCTAAAGAGTATTTAGAGTATGACAATTGGGTTGTTGTAAGAGATTTTTTTACGAAATATTGGGGTGTTCACTTCAAATTTGAAGAGAAGCACATACCTTTATTGGAGAACCATCAGTTTGCTCTCTATTTCTGGAATATCTATATTAGTATGCCAGACATGCTGGATTCTGTCCAAAAATTAATAACAGACAATAAGATAACAGCACAGACAAAATGCGTTCCAACTGCCACAGAAACAGAAAAGCCATGTAATTTGTACAATAGAAAAACTATTGGCAATATGGTAAAGCGTATTCCAGAGAAATGGCCAACTTTAATATGTGATGAATCTATACCTTCATCTATTGATGGTAAAGACAACCCTATAGATAAAATCTCTGGGTATAAAGAACAACTTTCTGGTAAACATTGTTTCCTCTATTTGGAAAACTCAGATCCTTCACATCATGAATTAAGGAGAAAAGCTTTGGAATGGATTATTGCAGACAAAGCCAATATAACAGCTGAAGATATAACCAAATATAGAGACAGTTCTACATCATATTGGCTGAACTGTGATAAGAAAAAGATGTTGATAAAGAATATGTGTGCTATTGATCCTACAGATGCATACATAGTACAGCATTTTAGTACTGATCCTCATATTCTACAAGAAACGCTCTTTCCTTCAGGCAAATTAAATGAAGTTTGCTCATTACTACGTATAGATGTACTGTCAAAACAAAAGAGTTTTACTGCTACACCTCTGAATTACAAGACAGAATCGTTGGAATGTAAGAGAGTATTGAATCAGAGAAGTTTACTTCTTGCAGCAATAGTAGGAAAGGAAGATAGTGAATCATGGCAAGAGGCATATAAAGCTTACAAAGTAAACGTTGACAAGTGTTCATTTGTCAATTGCGGTTCTATTGAACTAACATGTAAAATTATGCCAGATATTAAGAATGACGATGCAATCATGTTCTTCAGAGACACAGATACCGAGACATTCTACTATGTGGAAAAATGGCAAGGAAAAGTATTCTATGAAGAGTTTGTAAAGGCATGTTCTGAAGCATTAGAGGTACCGTCGTCAGCAGATATGATGTTAGTTGGTAATATTCTTGATGAAGATTTGTCCATTGTTGGTTTAACCAAATTGGTCGATAGATACTGTTCCCTTCTTCTTGAAGATAAGGATTTTTATGAAGAACTTATTCTTCAATTCCCAGGACTAACTAACAAACTATCTTTGCGTGAAACGGTGGAGGAAACCGATACAAACTATGATGTACCGGCAGAGACTTCTATAAGTACAAAGAAGTATGAAAGTACCGAAGAAGAATCAGAGACTCATACTGGCGATATTCCTGACACTACAGAGTCTAATGAAGATGATATGTCTACAAAAAGTTCTGGTATTAGAACTGAAGATGGTCACGAAACTAATGAGCAAGAAGACCAAAACATCAAGCACAATGATTCTTCTACGACAGAAGCTAAAGTTGAAAAACAAGTTACCAAAGAAGATTCAGGAAATGTTTCATCTGCATCGAGAACATATAATACAGATACCAGTTCTACAGGTAATCAGGAGAGAACACGTAAACCTGAAACAACAAGCAGAACTGAACCAATGAAGCGTACCCAAGAACTTTCAACAAGAACAAGAAAACCACAAAAATCTGTTCTATATGAAGAAGATTCTATTTCCGAGAAGTACAAGCCAAAGGGTAACAATGCTGACATTACTGACTGGAAGAAGAAGCAGCAGCAAATAGAATTAGGTGTTGCAGATCCTAATAGTTCTGAACTTGAAGCATGTCGTTCTTTAATTGACAGTTCAAAAAATGATAATGAAATCATTGATGAGCAGTACCTTTCTCGTTATCGTCTTTATAATTACCTAACAAACGTAGAAGGTATTGAACTTGGAGATAAACGAGAGTTCGTAAATAACAAATCAAAGGGTTCTTTTGACCTTGACACCAATAAAGGTTACATCCATGCACGTAGCGCAAAGGGTGGAATATTGTTCATCTCAAAGTTCTTATGGGAAAAATTGAATGAAGAAGGTCATAGACTCTGTATGTATTATGGTAATAAAGGCTCAGAGTTCAAATTGATAGATAGTGTTTCTCAGTTAATTGAACTTGTAGGTGATGACAACATTATTGTACAAGTTAAGGGATCAGAGAAATACAATACCATTCAGTCAATATTCTCTGGTAGTCTGAAAGAGAATGGACGCGCTTACGTACTTATCCGTATAAAGAGTAATGAGCGATATAATGCATTATTCGTTAACATTTATAATAACAATGATGATAACGACGCAGGATTCTAAATATGAACGAAGTACTATGTAATTATAAACGGTTCTTTGAAGATCAGATTCAAGAATCAGAACAAGAGTTTGTGTCATACCTCAAATCCCCATTAAGTTCTCTTTTCCAGGAAGATAGAGTTTTTTGGGGGAAGGTTGTGTCTATTAATGAAAACCTTGGTCATATTACGATTCAGGTTCCAAAAGGTCATTGTCCAAGATTAAAAATTAGTATGTCTTTTAGCATACTTCGACAGAATGCATGGAATGAATTGGGAAGTAATATTTCACAATGGACTTGTCAATGCAAACAATTTCTTGAAAATACATCCTACCATACTATGTTTTCTGATATAAAGCCATTATATTTCAAGAAACCAGACGAAAGTCATGATTATATTGGTTGTTCAGGAGTAGATTTGAAGCTTTTTTTAAGCATAAAGCAAGCATTAGAAGATGGTCGAAGTGTTTGGTATTTAATGACAGAAACATTTCCTCCTACTCAATATCTGCAGAATCTCTGTAATTATATAGACAGATATAATGGCGACCCAGAGTTACTTGTTATGCCTAAAATTTCTTATGATGATTGGAAACCAAAGGAATTGACAAATCATGATGATATAGCAGGTTGCATCGTTAATAAGCTTGATAGTGAGAATCTTTGTATATTACAGGGTCCTCCTGGAACAGGAAAAAGTTATACTATTGCCACTATTGTTTCACGTTATATAGAAGAAGGAAAGACTGTATGTGTTACTACTATGAGTAACAAAGGTCTAACAGAACTAATAGAAAAAGAGCCATTGAACAAAGCTAGAGAAGAAGGTAAAATTTCTAAAACTCTGTTAACTGCAGATGAACTTAAACAAATAAAAGGTACAAAGATAGCTGGAAAAGATCTTGTTGTACCTTCCGGTGAACTTTTGTGCTGCACATATTATATTTTATCAAGCAAGTATTCAACTAATGCAGACTATATAGTTGAACCTATTTATGACTTGGTTGTTATTGAAGAGGCATCACAAGCGTATTTAACTTCTATCGCTGCATTTAAGCGTTTAGGAAGACAATGCCTTATAGTTGGTGATCCAATGCAGCTGCCTCCTATTGTGTTAAATCCACAAAAAAGTGAATACATACAATGGAATGTAGATATTCAAGCGAATGGTCTCAAAACATATGCATTAGGAACTGATACATCAAGTTTTAGAATAACAACATCTTATCGATTAACCGATGAGAGTTGCCTGTTAACAGGTTTATTCTATCAAAATAGTCTGAAATCTGTTCAAAAAGAAGCGATTACATTTGAGAAAATCAGTGACAAGGTCTATTTCCCACAAAAGGGTGGAACAATAATTAAGCATGTGTCTGGGGCAATGGATGCCGTATGCTCTAAAGCTGCAAGAAATACTATCAGAAGTATCGTTACATGGATAAGCGAAAACTATCCAAAACGTACTATTGGTATAATCTCGCCCTTTAGACAAACTGTTCAGGAATTACAAAGAGAATTCTATATTGAAAACCAATCTATAGACATTACCGTTGAAACGATTGACAGGATTCAGGGTATGACTGTCGATTATACAATTTTGTATTTCCCTCAAAGAAACATCTCTTTTGCACTAACAGAGAACAGATTTAATGTTGCAACAAGTCGTTCAAGAAGTACAACACTAATTATCAGTGATGTTCCTCTAGAGATTTTTACAACAATATCTCCTATTGTTTCCAAGTACCTCTACAGTTGTACACATATCGATGGTAATGTACTAACAGTAAGGTCTCAATCATCAGAACACGATAACAGCCAATCGCCAAATGGACTAAAGGTTATTAAAAAAATAGATTTGTCAAAATTTGAAACTTCAAAACAAAAGTCTGTCAAGTCATTTACTAAAGAGAATATCTATATTATAGACACTAACGTTTTTGTAAACTGCCCAGACATAATTTCGAAAATTGATTCCAAATATAAAGTCGTACTATCAGCAAAAGTTATTGATGAACTTGACAAACTCAAAATCAAACTAAGTAATGACGAAAAGCGAATTGTTGAAACTGCACTTAAATTGATTAACAGAGCTATGGACAACGAAAACGTTTCAATGGAATTGTCTGATCCTACCTTATTACCTGATGATTTTAACAAGAAATCTCCAGATAACAACATTTTGACAGTTGCGTTGAAGTTCAAGGATGAGAACCCAATTCTGCTAACGTCTGATAATGGATTACAAGTGAAGGCAAAGGGACTCAAAATTACAACTATTACTTTGAAAGAGTTTCTTAAACGTTAAATTATATATGACCGAACTCGAACTACAGCAATACCTCCTCCGCGAGTACCCACAAGAGAATGCTCGATGTGAGTGGAAGGAATTTAAGAATCTGAAGAACTCGTTCTGTGGGGACGAGAAGGATGATGTAATTTCCTATGTGTCAGCTATCGCCAACATGGAGGGAGGGCATCTTGTGATAGGCGTAAAGGACAAAACGCTTGAAATAGTCGGAACAGACATTTCAAGGCTTACTTTCAACGGACAACCAGCCAATCCTCAATCGGCAGCATTCAAACTAACGGAACAGTGTACTTACCTGTCGTTCGAAGGATTATCCATTAAAGAGTATGTGACAGATGATACCCAGAAGAGGGTATGGATTATCCATGTTCCTAAGCATCTTCCCCGCCGTCCTGTATTAGCTCACAAAAAAGCTTGGCAGAGAATTGAAGATTCTCTCGTAGAACTTACATCTGAACGGATGAATGTAATTCTGGACGAACCTATAAGTGGAACAAAAGACTGGTCTGCCGAAATCGTCCCCGATGCTACTGTTGAGGATCTTGACGAGGTTGCTATTGCCAAGGCTCGTATGATGTTCAAGAAGGTTCACAGTCGCATACCAGCAACGGAAGTAAACGCTTGGGATGCAAAGACATTCCTCGGAAAATGTGGGTTAACAAAAAATGGAGGCATTACGCGTGCAGCCATCATCCTGCTTGGTAAATACGAATCAGCCTTCAAACTTCGTCCTGCTGTGGCACAGGTGACATGGACTCGACGGGATGCTAATCAGGATGTGGTTGACTACGAGCACTTCACTGTTCCATTCATCTTGACAGTGGATGAAATTCTCTCAAAGATTGAAAATCTGACTTTGCGTGAAATGCCCGGTGGTACGCTTTTCCCGGACACAATGAAGCAGTATGATGACTACACTATACGCGAAGCACTCCATAACTGCATTGCACATCAAGACTATACGATGCAGCAGCGTGTCAATTTTGTAGAAAATCCCGGTTACCTGTATTATTCCAATGCCGGTACATTCCTCCCCGGTACATTGGAGAATGCATTGAGAAACGAAGAGTCTCAGAGTTATTTCCGAAATGAGTGCCTATGCAAGGCAATGGTTGACTTCAATATGATTGATACCGTAAGTCGAGGTATCAAGAAGATGTTTAACGAGCAATGGCGCAGACACTTCCCTATGCCGGATTACGAAATTGACGCAGTAAGGAAGAAAGTGGTAGTACGTATCTATGGTAACGAAATAAATAAGCGATATACGGACTTATTGAAAACAAACAATACCCTTTCGCTATGGGATTGTATATCGCTTGACGCTGTGCAGAAAGGCAGGCTTATACATGAGAATGTGGCAAAAGACCTCTTATGCAGGGGGCTGATTGAGGGTGAGGCACCAAATTATAACATTTCATTAGGTGTTGCTAAAAATACGCACCAACTACCTTCATATACCAAGACAAAAGGTTTGGATAAGGAAAAACTTCGTCAGATGATTCTACAATATCTTAAAAATACTGGTAATGAAGGTGCGAAAAGAGATAGCATATATGAATATATCAAAGATGTGTTACCATCAGGTAAGACAGAAGAACAAAAGCTACGTAGTTTAGGAGATATATTGAAAGCCATGAAAAAAGAAGACTTGATACGGACAGATGGGCGAAATTGGTTTGAGAAGTAAACGACGTTTGAATCCAGCAAATTCCGTCGAAATTCGACGGGAAACAAAGAGAATTCCGTCGAAATTCATACCATTCCGTCGAAATTCGACAAAAGATATAACGGAAACCGACCGAAAAAGTCCTAATCTGTCCAAGAAACCGACCGATTTATGAAAATCCGACCGTTTTTATTCAAAATATGATGGACAATCAAGATTCAGATGTTAGTAAGTAAAATAATTCACAAGAGATATGTTATTCGGAAACAAAATAAGAGAACTTAGAGACGAGCAAGGCTTGTTGCAACGCCAACTGGCAGCTGCATTAGAGATTGATACCCCCATGTTCAGTAAGATTGAGCGTGGAGACAGACGAGCCAAACGAGAGCAAGTAGTCAAACTTGCAGAATTGCTGCATCAAGATGAAAACGAGATGCTGAAACTATGGCTTGCCGACAAAGTGATAGATGCCGTAGGAACAGAACATGACCATATTCTGAAACGCGATGCCATAGAAGTGGCACAAAAAACAATCTTGTAAGACTACGATTATGGATGCAGACACCATCATGAGAAGATTGCACGAGTTGGAAGAAGAGAATAAACGGTTGAGGTCTCTTCTTGCCGAGCATGGCATACCGTTTGAGGCGTGTGTCCATGATGGTAATCTTGCTGTACCCCAATATTCAAAGCTAACGTCTTCTTCCGTAAGCCTTTCTTTGCAGGAAAAAGTTGGATTGTTCCAGAGCCTATTCAAAGGTCGTGAGGATGTGTTTGCTAAAAGATGGCATAGTGAAACGACTAAGAAGTCTGGCTATCAGCCTGTATGTGAACGTGAATGGAACAGGGAGTTCTGCGACAAGCGGAAATACAAATGTTCCGAATGCCCTAACCGGAAGTTCGCACCTTTATCATACGAACACATTTTTAACCACCTTGCCGGTAAAGACAACTATGGGCGTGATGTAGTTGGTTTATATCCTATGTTGAACGATAATACCTGCTATTTCCTCTGTACTGATTTCGATGACAAGAGTTGCGAGCATGGGTATCAGAATGATGTTCTTGCCTTTGTTGGTGTATGCAAGGAATGGAGAGTTCCTTGCTATATAGAGCGGTCACGCTCCGGCAATGGGGCACATGTGTGGGTGTTCTTTGACACTGCCATTGCAGCCATTAAAGCAAGACGACTGGGAAAGTCAATTCTATCAGAGGCCATGAATAAGGATGTGTACCTATCCTTCAAATCGTACGACAGGTTTTTCCCGAACCAAGACACCTTACCTGATGGTGGATTGGGAAATCTCGTAGCTTTACCATTGCAAGGACAGGCGCGAAGAAAAGGCAACAGTGTATTTGTTGATGAAAACTTCCAGCCGTATCCCGACCAATGGACTTTCCTTCTCGGCATTCAGAAACTGTCAGAAGCAACCGTTGATGACATTCTACAGAAACACACTTCTGTATTGGGAGAATTGACAAAAAGTAGCGAGGGAAAGCCTTGGGAGATACCTAAACCCGAAACGATTGACCAATCGGATTTCCCGTCAAGCATGACATTGACAAGGGCGAATATGCTGTACGTCCCCTTGGCTTGTCTGTCGGCAAAGGTCATCAACTATCTCAAGCGAATGGCAGCATTCCATAATCCGGAGTTTTATGCCAAACAAGGTATGCGGCTGTCAACTTATGATGTTCCCCGTATTATCTCATGTTCAGAGCTGACAGACAACTACATTGCCCTGCCTCGTGGTTGCGAGGATGATGTGGTGGAGACACTTGAAGCAAACAATGTAGAATACTTCATAGATGACAAGATCTGTCATGGACGAAACATCGATGTGTCATTCAAAGGTGAACTACGTAAAGAGCAGCAGCAAGCTATGACCTTTATGCTTTCTCATCCAGTTGGAACACTGTCTGCCACAACGGCTTTTGGAAAAACGGTATTTGCCATTGCGATGATTGCCCAAAGGAAAGTGAACACGTTGATATTGGTGCACAGAAAATCTCTACTCGACCAATGGAAGAAGCAATTGAACGACTTTTTAGAGATTAACGAAGTCATTACGGACAACTCAAAACGAAGAAAGAGCCATCTTTCGCCCATAGGGGAACTGTGCTCGGGAAAGGACTCTCTGCATGGACTGATTGACATAGCCCTGATACAATCATGCTTGGAAAACAATGAGGTCAAGCCTTTTGTTCGAGACTATGGCATGGTGATTGTTGACGAATGTCATCATGTCTCATCTGTAAGTTTTGAACAGGTGCTGAAGCAAGTAAACGCTCATTACGTTTATGGACTTACTGCCACACCTATACGTAAGGATGGACATCAGCCCATCATTTTTATGCAATGTGGAAAGATACGATATACTGCGGATGCAAAAAGCCAGATGGACAGACAAGGTTTTGTTCGTATCCTAATACCGCGTTTCACATCTTTCCGTAATGTCTCGCCTGATACCAAAACATATACTCAAACCATAGAGGCTTTGTCAACAGACAAAGTGAGAAACAACCTCATCATTGAGGATGTGAAAACTGTAATTGCAGAAGGACGAACTCCAATCATCCTTACAAACTTGACATCCCATGTGAGAATCCTGACGGAATTGTTGCAGCCTCATGCAATGCATGTAGTCAGCCTTGTCGGTGCAGACTCTGCAAAAGAGAAAAATATGGCAATGGAAAAATTGGATAAGATTGCCGATTCTGATTCTTTGGTCATAATTGCCACAGGCAAATACATAGGTGAAGGCTTTGACTATCCCAGACTTGACACACTGTTTCTTGCGCTACCCATTTCATGGAAAGGGAATATAGCTCAATACGCAGGAAGGCTGCATCGTGATTATGATGGAAAGAATGAGGTGCGCATCTATGACTATGTAGACATACGTGTTCCTCTCTGCGATTCAATGTATCGTAAGCGATTGAGAGGGTACGCATCTGTGGGCTATGGTGTCCCGAAACCAACAGGTGGAAACAACGTTTCAAAGCAAGAATTGATTTATGATGGTCAGACTTTTTCCGAACCATTCCGTCAAGACCTGCTTGCAGCCAAACATAGCATAGTCATCTCTTGCCAAAAGATAAAGTTCAAATACACCCCTCGGCTACTATCTTTGTTACGGGAACTTATGACCAATGGTATTGAAGTCGTTGTTTGTATCAAGGAACAAGGTTATATCGAAAATGAATTACGGGAGAATGGCATAGATGTACAGTGCGATGAAAACCTGTCAGTGCAATGTGCGATAATCGATAAAAACACTGTTTGGTATGGCAGCATCAACTTCTTTAGGTACAACACAGAAGAGAATAACGTGATGCGAATTGTCGATTCAGCTATAGCCAATGAATTGCTGGATATTATATGTGGGTAGTGTTAATGAATGTAAACTGCAAATGGTGGAATAAAACACGCTCAATTATCGTTTTCAATTCGTGTAAGGAGGAAACAATGACCTTAACAAACGATGGGAAACATGTGGTATCAAAATATCCTTTCAGTTATATATAAGTACTGATATACAGATTGTTAAGAGTCTCATTTAGGTTCAAGCGCGAACGGAAAACCGGCAATCAGCTTTGTTGTTGAAGAAGGTATGCCGGAGGAAGGCTACAAACTCTCCGTCACCCCCGACCTCATCACGCTGAGCGCCTCTCAACCTAACGGTTTTTTCTACGGTGTACAGACTATTTTCCAACTGCTCCCCCGGCAGTTTACGGAAAACAAGCGGATAAAAAAGCAAATTGGTCGATCCCTGCCGTAGAAATCGAAGATGCCCCCCCGTTTTGCTCATCGCGGACTGATGTTGGATGTTTGCCGTCATTACGTACCGATTGACTACATTTACAAGTTTATCGACCTGCTGGCTATGAACAAAATGAATGTTTTCCACTGGCATTTGACAGACGATCAGGGGTGGAGAATCGAAATCAAGAAATACCCCAAACTGACGGAAATCGGTTCCAAACGTGAAAAGACACTGGTGGATTATTATTATGTAAACTATCCGCAGGTGTTTGACGGAGAGGAACATGAAGGATATTACACACAGGAACAAATCAAGGATGTGGTGGCCTATGCCGCAAGCAAATATATCAATGTCGTTCCTGAAATAGAAATGCCGGGACACGCGCTGGCTGCACTCGCTTCTTATCCGGAATTGTCTTTTGATTCAACGCAAACGTATAAAGTATCTCCTACCTGGGGCGTATTCGAGCAAGTATTCTGTCCGAGCGAAACGACTTTCAAGTTCTTTGAAGGGGTGATGGATGAAGTTGTAGAGTTATTCCCCAGCGAATACATTCATATCGGTGGTGACGAATGTCCCAAGACAGCATGGAAGAACAGCGCTTTCTGCCAACAGTTAATCCGCCAACTGGGGTTGAAAGATGATGTAACTCCAAGCAAAGTGGATGGCGTAAAACATAGCAAAGAAGATAAACTGCAAAGTTACTTCGTCACTCGCATGGAGAAATACCTGAATGACAAAGGACGCAACATTATCGGATGGGATGAGATTCTGGAAGGCGGGCTGGCTCCGAATGCAACTGTCATGTCATGGCGTGGTGTAGAGGGTGGTCTGAATGCTGCCAAAGCCGGACACAATGCCATTATGACTCCGATGCCCTACGCTTACCTCGACTTCTATCAGGAAGACCCGGCTATCGCCCCGACTACCATTGGCGGATATACTACTTTGAAAAAGACATACAGTTACAATCCTGCCCCGGATGATGCGGACGAACTGGTGAAGAAACATGTCATTGGTATGCAAGGCAACATCTGGAGAGAATACATGAAAAACTCCGACCGCACGGATTATCAGGCTTTCCCGCGCGCAATGGCTATCGCGGAAACCGGGTGGACACTGGATGCCAACATTATGGCTGGACGAGATTGAAGCGTATTAACCAAGTGTAAATCATCTTAGAGTAAACCCAATATAAAAAGAACGGTGGACACTAGTTTCTAACCGATGTCCACCGTTTTTATTTTAAGAGTTACCACACCGGAATTGTGTGATTACTATCCTTCGGTTTTATACTGAACATTATATTTATCAGATAAGTCCTTTTGCAGAAAGGTAACGTTCTGCCTCAATAGCAGCCTTGCATCCGCTTCCCGCCGCTGTAATAGCCTGACGGTAATGAGGGTCGGCCACATCTCCGGCAGCAAACACTCCGGGAACTTTCGTACGCGGACTGGCACCATCTGTAATGATATAACCCACTTCATCCGTATCCAGATAATCCTTGAATATATCAGAATTCGGTTGATGACCGATAGCCAGAAAGAAACCGTCGATAGGCAGGCTGTAACGTTCCTCATCCGGTTCACCCCAACGTTTCACAAGGTTTACACCTTCCACTCCATTGTCACCGTACAAACCGACAGCATTGTGTTCAAAAAGAACTTCAATCTTCTCGTGATTCATCACGCGCTCCTGCATAATCTTCGATGCACGCAGGAAAGGCTTACGGACAATCAGATATACTTTCGATGCAAGTCCGGCAAGATAAACCGCTTCTTCACAAGCCGTATCACCGCCACCGACTACGGCAACCACTTTCTTACGATAGAAGAAACCATCGCAGGTAGCACAAGCGCTGACACCCATTCCCGCATATTTCTTTTCGTCTTCCAGTCCCAAATACTTAGCTGTTGCCCCGGTAGAGATAATCAACGTCTCCGCTTCGATTTCTTTTTCTCCGTCAATCGTTATTTTATAAGGAGCCTTGCTCAAATCCGCTGCAGTAGCAATACCGAAACGTACATCTGTCCCAAAGCGGCTCGCCTGTGCACGCAAATCTTCCATCAACTGCGGTCCGCT
>OHSN01000374.1_pt1 | contig 19799 bp, 12 predicted proteins | sample 1578691 | NCBI WGS metagenome assembly OHSN01 (sample SAMEA3879551, study PRJEB24766) | human gut metagenome | biome: human-associated habitat; feature: feces | place: USA | collected 1985/1987 | reverse complement strand
GCCCCCTCCGCTTCCACGAATTGCCAGAAGGCGGCGTACTCCGGTCCGGACAATACCGCTTTCGGCGCGGGGATGTTCAGGCCGTTTCTGTCCGGGTCTATGTCCACGGCGATTCCCCAGGCGTGCATGGATGTGGCCTTTCCGCCGATGATGGAGCGGTTGTTGAAGCAGCCGCCGTACAGGTCCAGCCCCAGTTCCCTGATTTTCTCCATGCCGTAATGGTCCAGAGTAGCCTGGAAGATGCGGACGAGCGGTTCCGCCACCAGCTTGTGGCAGCGCATGGTGGAAGCGGTCGTGTTTGTTTCCCACGCCAGCCGCATGATATAAGGCAGCTTGATGCTGGTCATGTTGCTTTCATCACCCGCACGGCCGAAGACGGATTTCCCGGAGCGCACTTCCTCCTGGCTGGGCCAGGATTGTTCCGGTTGGCGGATGCCCAGCCTGTCCAGCAGGGCCAGCGCCGTCTTGGGGCCGGGGATGCCGTCCGCATCCACGCCCAGGTGCTGTTGAATCAATTTCCAGTATTTTTTCATAGGGAGCCACGCTAGAAACTCCCTCCGGAAAGTTCCACATTTTTCCTTCCAGCGTCATTCCTGCCTTTACGGCGGGAGGCAAAAAAAGGCCGTTTGTCCTTTTATGTTGCGGAAAAGATTCATTCTGCTACACTTTTGTTTACCTTTTATTTTATGAATTCAGAACCATCCAACGTTGTCAAATTTTACAATGGGGAACAAATTCCCTTGGAACTGCATAAAGTCCGCGTGGTGCAGAAGCTGCATCTTGTCCCCGTGGAACGCCGCCTGGAAGCCGCACGGGAAGCCGGGTTCAACACCTTCCAGCTCAGCACGAACGATGTCTATCTGGACATGCTGACGGATTCCGGCGTCAACGCCATGAGCGACAACCAGATCGCCGCCATGTTCCGGGCGGATGACGCCTATGCCGGTTCCCAGAGCTTTGACCGCCTGAAGCAGGCTGTCCGGGATGTCTTCGGCAAGGAATACCTTCTGCCCGCCCACCAGGGGCGCGCCTGTGAAAACATCATTGCCCGCACCTTCGTGAAGCCCGGGGACGTGGTTCCGATGAACTACCATTTCACCACCACGCACGCCCATATTGACCTGAACGGCGGCAAGATTGAGGAACTGGTGGCTGATGAAGCCGTCAATCCGGTCAGCACCAATCCCTTCAAGGGCAATCTGGACCCCGGCAAGCTGCGGGACTGCATCGCCCGTCACGGGGCGGGCAAAATCCCCTTCGTGCGCATGGAAGCCTCAACCAACCTGATTGGCGGCCAGCCCTTCTCCATTGCCAACATGCGGGAAATCCGCGGCATTTGCGATGAATTCGGCATCATGCTGGTGCTGGACGCCTCCCTGATCGGGGAAAACGCCTACTTCATCAAGATGCGTGAAGACGAGTTCAGGGATGCGTCCTGCGCGGACATCCTGAAGACCATGTGCGGACTGGCGGATCTGGTGTATTTTTCCGCCCGCAAGGTTTCCTCCTCCCGCGGCGGCGGCATCTGCACGAACGACCGGGCCATTGCCAAGAAAATGGAGCATCTCGTTCCCCTCTTTGAAGGCTTTTTGACTTATGGCGGCATCTCCGTGCGGGAAATTGAGGCCATGGCCGTAGGCCTGTATGAAACCACGGATTTGACCGTGATTTCCCAGAGCCCCTCCTTCATTGAATATTTCATCGGCCAGATGGTGGACATGGACATTCCCTGCGTGACCCCCGCTGGCGGTCTGGGCGCCCATATTGACGCAGGGCGTTTCCTGCCCCATATCCCGCAGGAGGACTATCCCGCCGGGGCTCTGGCGGCGGCTTTCTTCATCGCCTCCGGCGTGCGCGGAATGGAACGCGGCACGCTTTCCAGCGTCCGCGACGAAAACGGCAAGGACATTCTGGCGGATGTGGAACTGCTCCGCCTGGCCTTCCCGCGCCGTGTTTTCACGTTATCCCAGGTGAAATACGTGGCGGACCGCATGAAGTGGCTCTATGACAACCGCGATTTGATTGGCGGCCTGGAATTTGTGGAGGAACCGCCCGTCCTGCGCTTCTTCATGGGCAAGCTCCGCGCCAAGAGCGACTGGCCTGAAAAACTGGCGGCCAAATACCGCCGGGACTTCGGGGAAAGCCTGTAAAGGCTGTTTCTCCCGTTCAATTCCGTATTGGCAAGGGCTGGACCGTCAGGTTCAGCCCTTGTTGCGTTGGGGGGCGTGTCTTTGCGGACATCACCCTTCAATGTTTCCGCCGGAAAGCGGCCGGAATCAGAAGTTAAGCAGACCCTGCTTCCAGCATACCCAGCCGATTGCCGTTGCGATGAGCAGGATGATGAGGAAAGCCGTGCCTGCGGAAGATTTTTTCCTGGCCTGGGGAAGAGCCTTCCTCGATACTCCGCCGGCCTGCAGGGTGCCTGCCGCCGCCATGGCGTTGATATAGTCATTCCATGCCTTGGCGGAATGGAAGCGGTTGCGTTCGTCCGGCGACAGGGCTTTGTCAATTCCGGAAAGGAAGTTCATGGGATAAGTTTTCCGCAGGGCCGCGTAACTGGTCACTTTCGGGTTGCGGTCCACCACGGAACGCTGGTCCGCAGGATGGGGGACCTGGCCCGTGAGCAATTCGTAGAACGTGGCGCCCAGTTCGTACATATCGCACCAGGGGCCTATTTCGCTCCGGCGTCCGGGGTAGAATTCCGGCGGGGTATAGCCGGGCGTGATCTGGACGAGCCCCTGATGCTGGAGGGTTTTGGTGCGCACGGCGCCGAAGTCGATGAGCTTGGGCGTTCCGTCCGGCTGGATGAAGATGTTGCTCGGCTTGATGTCGCAATGGTACACACCCATGGAGTGAAGGTAGTGCAGGATGTCCAGCAGGCGGAACAGAAGATCCGTGGCCTGGGCCGGTTCCATGGTTTGCCCGGTGGCGTGCATGGTGGTCATCAGGTCGAACAGGGTCTGTCCCTGGATATTCTCCATGACGTAATAGCAGGTGCCGTTGGCGTCAAACATGTCAAACACCTGGACAATGCCGGGATGGTTGAGCTGGGACAGGACGGAAGCCTCCTGCCGGGAATTGGAAACACTCTGGGAAAAATTGACGGCGGTCTGTTCGTTCCGGGGATGGACAACGCCGGTTTCCATATCCCGGCAGGCGTAGGCGTCCGGCATGCATTCCTTGATGACGACATACCGGGAACCGGGGTTGTCCAGAGCCAGGTACGTGATGCCGAAGCCGCCGGCGTTCAGCACGCTCAATATCGTATATTTGTCTTGCAGAACAGTATTGTCCGCAAGCGGGTAAACCAGTGTTTCTTGTTCCATGTCAGGGGGAAGGGCGGGTTGGAGCCGGGAAAATCTTTAATTTAATATGCAAGTTCTGTCAAGAATCTCTCCGCCGCATTCAGTAACAGGAGACGCGGAATTCATATTCTTCCACGCTGCCGCGTTCCAGGCAGGCGGCCAGCCAGTCGAACAGGGCTCCGAATTCCCCGCCCAGGGTTTCCCCCGTATCAGCCTCCAGCGTCTTCAGCCTTCCGGCGGCCAGCCGTACGGGCGTGAGTTCCGCCAGCAGGGCGGCGCATTCTTCATCTCCGGCTTTGAAAATTTCCTCCGCGCCGGGGAGTTCTCCCAGGCGTTCGTCCGCAATTTCCAGGCAAAGCACCCCTACGCCGAACTCGGCGGCCAGCCCGCGGAGGGCGGCGCATTCGGAATCATCCGGCAGTTCCCCCACAATGACCAGTTCTCCGCACTGTGCCCAGCGAGACGTGGCCAGAGTCCTGAAAAATTCCCTTCTGCCGTCTTCTCCACCGGGCATGCGGGCTACGCAGACGCTGCGGATGCCCATCATGGGTGCCCCGATCATGCGGCGGCGCTGAAGTGCGCTTTTGTCAAAAACAAGCGCGTTTCCCTCCCATTCCCCCTCCGGCCATTCCACAACGGCCAGATCCGGTTTTACCCAGGAAGTTCCGGTTTCACTGGTACTGAACACGAAAACGCCGCGGCCCGTGGTATCGTACTGGCGCACGGCCAGGGCCAGCGCCTTGGCGCGGCAGTTCAGGGCGTCCGGTTCGTTTTCCCCGAGGAACAGGGGCAAAAGCCCTCTGGGAGCGCGCTGCCCGTCCCGTTCCCTCATGCGCCTGTAATAGCCCTGGCCGCGTTCCACCTTGGCGATTTCCGAATCCGGCTCGGAAGCCATGAAAGAAAAATGGTAGCGCAGGGATGCGTCCGAATATTCCTCCCCCAGCCTCAGACGCACCAGGCGGATGAGTTCTGTTCCCTTAATGGCCTGGGCCGGATCGGAAGGCAAAAGTTCCGGGAGCAGTTCTTCCAGCTGGGATCGTAAACTCATACGCGCTCCATGAGAACACGGGAGAAGCGCTTCTTCAAGGCGGAAGGAGTTCAGCACATGAAATAAAAAGCTCTTTTATTTGCTCCGGAATACGGCAAGATGATCCGCATGGCATGGATTACCTCCGGTTATATACCTTCGCCCGGGCGCATGGCCGTAATCGCCGGTACCACCTTTACGCAGCTGGTGCGCATGAAGGTGTTTCTCTTTCTTGGGCTCTTCGCTGTGGCGCTGCTGACTCTGAGTTCCTTCCGCCTGAGCGCGGTGCTGGGGCCTGAAACCGGGGGAATCAATGAACTCGTGCTGCTGAAAAACTCCGCCTACGGCGCCATGCGGGTGTTCGGCCTCTTTTTCTGCGTGGCGGCCACGGCCCTGATTATTCCCAGGGATGCGGAGGACCGTATTCTATACACTATCCTTTGCAAACCGGTGCCGCGCATCGACTATCTGATGGGGAAGGTTCTGGGGGTGCTGGCCTTGACCCTGGTTGCCGTTCTGCTGATGGATGCCGTAATGACGCTGGTGCTGTGGATGCGGACGGATACGGTGGTGGCGGAGCAGATAGCCTCTCTGAAAGGCCGTTATACGTTGGAGGAAATGCAGCCGTACCTAGACAGGATCCGCCTTCAGGGAGCTACCTGGAACGTGCAGACGGGGCTGGGCGTGATGATGTGCGAGTTTGTCGTGCTTTCCTCCCTCACGCTGTTGATGTCCTGCGTGACGAACGGCACCATTATCAGCGCGCTGCTGACGTTCATGATCTATCTGGCGGGGCTGTTCCAGACGCAGGCTCTTTCCCTGTGGGTGGGATCCGGCACGGATGGACTTTCCTGGTGGGAGGTGGCGGGCAGCAGGCTCTTTTCCCTGGTTTTTCCGAATTTCCAGATTTATTCCGTGACGGATTCCGCCCTGAACGGACGGCTTATTCCCCTTTCCCTGTTCGGAACCCTGGCCCTGATTACGCTGGGATACTTCGTCTTTCACATGACGCTGGCGGCGTGGCTGTTCAGGAAAAAGGAATTCTAAGGCGCAACCGTATGAAGGATATCATCAATGCGCGTTGCGGCTGGGCCGGAACCGATGAACTTTACATAAAATACCATGATGAAGAATGGGGCAGGCCTGTTTCCGATGACAAAACCCTGTTTGAATTTCTGGTGCTGGAGAGCGCCCAGGCGGGATTATCCTGGCTTACTATCCTCCGGAAGCGCGAAGGATACCGGAGAGCCTTCCATGGCTTTGATGTGGAGAAAGTGGCGCGGATGACGGCAGAAGATGTGGAACGGTTGATGCGATTTGATGGAATTGTCAAAAACCGTTTGAAAATCAACAGCGCTGTCAATAATGCGAAACTGTTTATGGCCGTTCAGGAAGAATTCGGCAGTTTTTACCGGTACGTCTTGTCGTTTTTCCCCAATCATCAGCCCGTTGTTAACCATTTCAGCGCTCTGGCTCAGATTCCCGCTGTTTCTCCGGAGTCGGAAGCCATGAGCAGGGACATGAAAAGGCGGGGTATTCCGCGGCGGTGCGCAAAATCCCAACCGCATGTCCAGCCAGAGACGTTGATAACAGGGCCGGAGGGAACAAACGCGGAAATGGGGCATTCTCGTCCATAGCCATGGGCCTTAATTGGCATTTCCATTTTTCTATAAATCGCTTATATGTTGACTGTAAAAAATCATCAACCATGAAAACAGGTATCATCGGACTTGGAAAAATGGGAGGCGCCCTGTTGCGGGGCATGCTGAAAGCCGGAGCAGCGGTTCCGGAGGAAGTTTGGGTGTACGATCATCATCATGAAAACGTGCAGGCCCTGCAGGAGGAATACCCCGGAGTTCATGAAGCTGCCTCGGAGGCGGATGCGGCGGACGCCGTGGAAGTCCTGATTCTGGCCGTGAAGCCGCACGGCGTTCTTCCGCTCATTTCCTCTCTTTCCGAACGGGGGGCGGAGCTTCCCCTTCTGATTTCTATCGCTGCCGCCGTTTCCCTGGATGATATGGAAGCCTGCGCCAGCGACGGAACGCGCATTATACGCGCCATGCCCAACACCCCGTGCATGGTTTTGGCCGGCGTCATCGCCTACAGTACGGGAAACGGCGTAAAAGATGAAGATGAAGAGGCGGCCCGGAAGCTGCTTTCCGGCTGCGGCTCCGTTTACAAGGTGGCGGAATCCGGGATGAATGCCGTTTCCGCCATTTCCGGTTGCGGCCCCGCCTACATGTTTACGGCTCTGGATGCGCTTGCAGACGCAGGGGTAGCCATGGGATTGTCCAGGAAAACCGCTTTGGGACTGGCTGCAGAAACCATGCGGGGGGCTTCCCTGATGCTGGAACGGACCGGGAAGCATCCCATGGCGCTCCGGGATGAGGTCACTTCCCCCGGAGGGACCACGATTGCCGCCCTGAATGCGCTGGATGAATGCGGCTTCCGCAATGCCTGGATTCAGGCGGTGAAAAGCGCCGTACGGCGCGCGGAGGAAATGGAGGAGCGGTAACGGATGCTTCTTCTGGCTTTCCCGGAGCCGGCTTTCTCCGGAAAGGACGGCCTGGTGGAGAGCCTTTATTTGTACCGGAACGGCGTTTCCCTCTGCTTCCTCAGCTCCGGGTTTTGCAGGTTGAACTGGACCTTTCTGACGGATTGGAGCGGAATCCGGACCTTGCCGACTGCGGAGGAGCGCCCTTCCATGAACCCGTTCCGGATAGTTTCCAGGGCCAGGGAAAGGACGCTCTGGTCCGTCAGGAAAACGCGGGTGTCTGAGCTGTCTTCCGGAAGGTCTTTCTCTTCATGGCCTTTTTGGTTCAGTGCGCGTACCCTGACGGTGGGAATGGTGACGTCATAATGGTCGGACTTGATGCGGATGGAGCCTTCCTCCTGAAGGGAAATGGTTCCTCTGAGCACGTCTCCGTTTACCAGCAGAGCCTTGTCTCTGGGGGCGGCCGGGTCGTAACGGGAAATGATGTCCAGCTCCTCCTCCAGATGGGGAATGGCTCCATTCCAGTCAAATACATTCAAATGGAACACGGCCATGTTCAAGCTGTCATAACCTCCCAGGGCAAGAGTGTTTCCCGGTTTGAATTCGTGTTTCCCGGCGCTTTCTCCATCTTCCCCTTCATCGTCTCCGCTCTCGTTTTCAAAGATAGTGTCCATCTCTTTGACTTCCTCCCACCAGGCTACCTGTTCACCGTTGACGTACAGGTAATAATTGCCCTTTTCCGGATCGGCGTAAAAATGAACGTCGGAACGCTTGACGCTCTTGTCGGCATACCAGTTCCGCTCCGTGTTCCTTTTCACCCTGCCAAGCGTTCGGTACTGGCCGGAACTGTTCTTGGAAAGTTCCGCTTTTTCCAGGGAGAGATCCAGGTTGATGCTGTTTCCGGATTCGGAATCCTGCCAGAGGGCAAGATTAATCCGGAACGTATTGGTATGGTAAAGGGAGAACTGCACATGGAGGCGGGGTGGCATGGGGAAGGAAGTTTGCAGTTCCGTATTATTGGAGCCGCGCATGAGCCAGTATCCGTTGCGGCATTCGGGCAGCGTACTTTTGGCTGAAGACTCCCAGCCCTGCAGGGATTCCGTAGCGTTGCGCAGGTAGGCTTTCTGTGAGTCGAACCCAATGTGGCGCACATATTTGCGGTCCACCTGAAGCAGACCGCCCCAAGCGGTTTGGAGTTGAAGATTTTCCGCATCCAGCGCCTTCAGGGTGCCGTAAACCTCGTCCCCATTGGCCAGCCTGATGATGGAAAACTGTTCCGGTATTTCCAGCGGACGGGAAGAGACCAGCTCGTCAAGCTCCCCCATATGGACATCCACGGGTTTGGAAAGAATGCTGGAACGGACCTTTAGGTAAGGGCGGTTCATCGTATCCATGCTGCCCGGCAGTTTTTCCCCGGATTTAAGCGTAATGACCCCTTCCGCACGAGCATGGGGCAGAAGGAGGGCGGTCGGCAGGGCGCAGGCGCACAGGAAAAGCGTCATTGCTTGTTTCATGGCGGGGTCAATCAGGGAGTGGAACGGGATGGCTGGGCGGGATTCAGGAATTCCACGCGGGTGATGTTTTTCAGCGGCAGGGAAATCTGTCCGAGCTGCGGATGCCGCAGGATGATATTCAGGGAATCCATGCTCAGAATATCTCCGTGCAGGCGGGAACCGTCCTTCATCTGGAGGCTGTGGCGGGCTGGGGGGCGGGAGTCGTCTTTCCTGTTCTGTTCCGCAAAAAAGACGGTATCCAGGTACTTGGACGGGATGGAAAGATCACGGGGAATGCCCGGATAATCCTTGTCCGTGGAAAGCGTCAGCGTTCCGGTTTTGCTATCGTAACCGCTGACGGAACCCGGAATGGCGTCTTCTTCCTTTGTCAGGACAAGGTCTGTCTCTGCATTCCCGTTTTTGGCCACGGATTTGGCGCTCAGGGTGATGGAGGAAAGGGTCAGTTTGCTGATGGTCAGGGACACGTGCCCTTCCATCTGGAGGCCGAAGGCGTCTCCCTGTAATGGCTGTTCCGGCGGGCTGGGGTCTGTTATCAGTCTGGGCGGCAGATCTCCTATCAACAGCTCGTAAACCTGCTTGTTTCCACCCTGGCGGGAGGCTGTCAATTGAATATCCACGCCCTCCGTCAGAATGGGGGCCGGAATGGCCGCTTCCCCCAGCACGAGGATGCCGGACTTCTGTTCCCGGAGCAGGGTGCATTTTCCGGGCGAGATGCTGAGCATGAGCCTGTTCAGGTTGCTGCCGGAATTGGACCGGAAAGGAATATTTTCATTCCCCCCGAAACAGAAGACAATGCCGGAGCGGTCATTATTGCCGTTCATGGTGATGGTGGTGCGAAAGGTAAAGGAGGAAGGATCCAAGCCGATATTCTTGTACAGGGGTATCCAGGTGGGGTAATCATTGTTGCCCAGCCGGTACTGGTACTTGTCTCCCTGGATTTTCGGCTTCAGGGCATTCATCAGTTTTCTCCCCGCCTGGGTGCGGTAGTCTTCCTCCCGGTTGCCGGAATAAACCCAGCTGTTGTCAAAAATCAGCGGTTCCTGCCAGAAGCCCTTTTCCTGCAGCGTATTCAGCCGGAACCCGGCCACCTGGCTGCGGGGAACGGAACGTTCATGGCCCAGTATGTCCCGGTACTGCACTTTGTCCTGTGTGATGGAAATGATATTGCACGGGATGATGTCCCTGTGCCCCGCAGCCATGAAAATTTTGTCCCGGGCGCGAAGATCCGGAGAGGCGGTTCCCGTAAAGTAGAGAGCGCGGATTCCCGACGGGAGAATGACGGCGTTCTGGCGCATGGCCGGGTGCTTGATGACGATGCCCTGTTTTCCGTAAGAAATGATTTCCCCGCGGAGGCGGTAATTGTTATCCGTAACCACGTCGATGACGGAATTGGCCCAGGCGGTCAGCAGGCAGGCCGGGGCCAGCATCAGGGAAAGGCGGATTCTATTGTTCATAGATGGGTAGAAATCTATAATTAAGCGCGAGGGAGAGCAGGGCGGCGGAAGTGGAATATGCCGCGGAATGATCGGAAAGCCAGGACCCGTTGGGCGCCTGGGAGGCTCCCAGATAGCGCATATTTTTGTAATTCCATTCCTTCCACACTTCCTGGTCCGCATGGAACAGGGCCTGTGACATGTAATATTCAAAATAAAACGGATAAGTGGAATCCCGGTAATTCAGGTGCTTTTTCAGGTAGGCCAGGGAATCCTTGAAGGACGGGTCCGTTTTAAGGCGCGCCAGGGACAGCGTCAGGGAACCGATGGCCGTGAGGGTGACGCGGGGACCCGCCGGCCCGGTGTAGCCGTAGGCGCCTTTCTTGTCGCGGCAGGAAGCCATATACTTGAGGCCGCGTTCAAAGGCCTCATCCGGCACGGGAATGCCCGCATTGCGCGCCGCGAACAGGGAGACGATCTGGCAGCCGGTCACCGTGCTGTCCGCGTCCGTGGATTCCGGGGAATAGCGCCAGCCTCCCGTTTTGTTTTTTTTCTGGGCGGTCAGTGTCAGGGCCACGGCCTTGCGGAGAGCGGGGCCTATGCGATCGTCCCGCACCATGCCGTAGGCTTCCGCCAGGGCGAGAGTGGCGAAGCCGTGGTTGTACATGGAATCCCCAATGTAGCCGGATACCTTGTTCTGCCTGGACAGGATGTAATCTACGCAGCGGCGCACCATGGTGGCGTACGGCCCCGCGTTCGGATCGTCTCCGTGAGCCAGCACGGACATAAGGCAAAAACCGATGATGCCAGGCTCCCTCCCGTAAGTTCCATCATAGGTTCCATCCGTTTTCTGGGCATTCTGAAGATAGCGTAGCCCCTTCACATACATCAGTTCCACCTGGGGCGGCACGGAAGAAGACGTTCTCATGGGGGATTGGGCCGCTGCGTTTTGCGGTGCGGCCGTCATGCAGCAGGTCAAGAAAGCGGTAAGCAGGAGGCGGGGATTTTTCATGGAAACGGGAAGTTGCTGTTCATGCGTGAAAAGGCTGTCCGGAGAGATGCGTCTCACTTCTGCAAAGTCTTGTTGTAGGCGTCCAGCGCCTTGCGGAATTCGGAAGGCATGTCGTCTGCGGACATGCCGGTGGATTTGGGAACGGAACGCGTTTCCGCAGCCGTGTCCGGATTGGAAACGCCTTTATCCTGGGAGGAGGCCATATTGGATTTTCCATTCGCTCCGCGTCCGGGATTGTTGCCGCTGCCTCTCTGGGAACCTTCCTGCCCTTTCCCATTCCCTTCCTGCTGTTCCGCGGACTGGGAGTCGCTATCCATGCCGAGCAGCTGGCGCAGCATGTCCATAAGAGCTCTTCCTCCCGGCCGTCGGCCCCGGTCATCTTGGCCTTGGCTGCCTGGTAAATCAATTCAATCACATCCGACTGCGCGGCCAGCGTCTGGCCTCCGGTATTGTAAACTTCCAGCAGGTCCACGGCGTCATTCATGGCATGGCGGCATTTTTTCAGCAGGTCCACTACCTCCTCATTGGTTTCTCCCAGGATAAGGTCGGAAGTGTCCGCCTGGAGCTCGTCCTGTTGTACTGCCAGTTTGGATGCCGTTTCCCTGTGCTTGGCGGAATATTCCGGAGCGGGAGCCGGAGCGGCGGCGCAGGGCAGGGAAAGCGCCAGAATCATGGCTGGAAAATTGGCGGTATTCATGGGGCAGGGGGGGGAAGTTTTTTTCGGTGTTCCTGTTCGGCGGCGCGGGTGCGCATGCGGATATCCTGTTCCTGTTGGATCATGCGGATGAGTTTCAGCATGAATTCAAACTCGGCGTCGGAAATGGAGGACTGGCTGCCTCCCCCGCCGCCTCCTCCTCCCCCGCCGCCGCGGCGGCTCTTCTTATAGTCGTCTATCAATTTGGCCCAATGGCGCAGAGTGGAGGCATACAGGCGGGACTCGTCAATGGAGCGGGCTGTGATTGCGTTCAGGATATTGCCGTGCACCAGGTCCAGCTTCTCCCGGAGGGAGAAAGCGTTCATCTGGTTGTACAGGTCGCTGTAAATGCGCTCCCCGGTGCGTGACTTGTAATAGCTGAGGTCTTCCAGAATCCAGCCTATGTCCTGCGTGGAGGCATTTTGAAGGGTGGCGATGGTTTCCATTTCACGCCTGGTGGAAGGGTCAAGCTCCTCCATGGTCATGCCCGCAATGGTGTTGATCTGACCGGCCAGCGCATGGGCGATGGAATCCTCCTTGGATGCGGCCTGTCTGAGCCGTGCCACGAATGTGCTGGCCTCCATGTCCTGCGCGGACTTGGAGAGCTGGTTCATGGTGTCTTTCAGCGCCTGTGTGGCTTCGGAATGGGAATTCTCCCCGTCGTCCAGGTCCTTCCTGCTTTCCTGCTCGGAGCGGCTCTCGGAGGCGGAATCCCGGAAGAGCTTCTGGGCCATCTTCATGGACCCGTCGGGAATGGGTTTGAGCATGGAAATTCCTTTCATGAATTCCTTCATGCCGGCCGGGTCTATCTGGGAATTGCGGGAGGCTTCCTTAAACAGGCTTTCCGAGCGGTTGAGCAAGTCTCCCAACTCGCGCCTGTTGGCCTGCTCTTCATCGGCCAGGGCGTGCAGGCGTTCCTGGGACTCCGCATCTTTCAATTTGCCGTTTTCCATTCCTTTCAGCCGTTTTGCTTCGTCCGCCATGGCGTCCATGCGGCGGATCATGCCTTCCAGATCGCTGGTGATGCGTTCCAGTTCATTGCGAATCATCTGGGCGTGCTCGGACTTGGAAAGGACGAAAATAATCATGGGTTCCGAATAAACGCGTTTGCCTCCCGGTTTGTAATCCTGCGTAAACCCGCGGATGACGACGCGCTGGGGAGATAGCTTCAGCGCCCTGGCCTGGAACAGGAATGTTCCTTTCAGCCCGGTCTGCGTGGGCTGTCCGTCCGCCAGCACTTTCTCCCCGCGGAGGCCGGGCGCCGGTTTGTCCGCACCGGCCGGTTTTGGAGCTGAGGCTCCGTTTTCATCCTCATTGCCGTCGTAAAAGGATTTTTCACCCTGCCATTCCACCCCCATTTCCCGGAGGCCGAAATCGTCCGCCGCTTCTACCTCCAGCTCAATGCTGGTATCCTCCAGTACGTAGCGGTCGTTTTCGCCGCCTCTCAGGTAAATGGAAGGCTGTTTGTCTTCAATGGGTTCCAGTTGTATCTTCACGGGCCGGGAAGCAGCCAGCCCGTCGCTGTCCATCCAGTCAAGCTCTATTTCCCTGGGCTCTTTTTCCAAAAGGATGTTCGGAATGATGACGTTGCTTCCTTCCACCCGGAGCGGATGGCCCTGCGCGTCCTCCGCAGACTGCAGATGCTGGGAGGCGGACACCTTCAACGTCAGCGTAGAGCCTTCCGGGGCGGAAATAACTCCTGCTCTCATGGCTTCCCTGCCGTTGGCGCGCGCCATATAGGCAGGATAGGCTACGCCGGCTTCGGCTCCCAGCAGGGAAGGGCGCCCCTTCGGGATGATGTTCAGCCGTCGCACGGCATCCCCTGCAAAGAACTCCAGGCTGTCCGCCTGTTGCATGGGGGGGATGTGGATCTTGTATGCGCCGTCCGCAAGAGGCGCTTGCTGGCTCACCCTGTTGCGGAAAAAATACTCTGCCGTCTGCGGGCGGGTTTTGGTTCCCTCCGCCAGCCGGATTTCATACAGGCAGCTCTCTCCCATGGGAATGACCAGGGAATCCGGGGTGGGGGCCAGCTGGGTGAATGTATAGCGTTCCGGAGGATTGAACGGGCGGACCCAGCGTTTCAGGGCATTCCCTGCCGCTTCCGGGCTTACCGCACATACGGCCGCCGTGCATGCGGCGAGAACCGCCAGCAGGACGAACAGCTTCCTGTGGCTGGGCCGGGGGATGTTCACTGTCAGATCCCGGGCGGACACTTCGCGGGCCACCTGCTCCATGGCCGCCTCTTTCAGCTTTTCGGAACCGTATTGGCGGCCGTGCTTTTCTGAATCCAGTTCGATGACGCCCAGAAGACGATCCCCCAGGGCCGCGTCCGTCCGGGAAATCAGCCGCGCCAGCTGGGCTTCCGTGCGCCTCTGCCACACCCACCGGAAACTCCACCAGGGAATAAACACCGCCAGGCCGGACACGGCGATGAAAAACAGGAGCCAGCCGACGGCGGGAGGCGTCTCCCACAATCTGTCGGAAAGGTACAGGAGCGCGTAGGAAAGAATGACGGCAATGCCTGCAAGGCATACGGCTTCCAGCATCTTCACCGTTCTGAGGCGGCGCCGGAAAGTTCGGAGCTGCCTGACCAGCTGGGGAGGGAGTTTGACGGTAGTGGAAGGGGGCATGCTTATTCCCGTATTTACGCCATGGACATCGTTTTTGCAAGTTTGCCTCGCGTGATGAAGCAAATTCGCATTTGCAGGCGGACGGAAGGATTTTTCTCGCTGGACTTTACACTTTGATTTCCTAAAATAATGTTGCGCTTTAAACTTGGCCTGGTTTGCGCATAGTTAAAAACCAACATATTAGGCCTTACCCATTGACTTCGCCATGCAACAGGGAAATAAAACAACGGCTCCGGAAATTGATTTCGGAGAATTCGCACCAGCCACATACGCCGAATGGCGCGAGGCAGCAGTCGCTGCCCTGAAAGGGGCTGATTTTGACAAGAAGCTTTTTACCAAGCTTGTGGAGGGAATTACCCTGCATCCCATCTATAACAAATGGGATGAACATTCCCCGGTAATGCCTGCCGGGCAATTTCCGTACCGCCGCGGAACGCGCGCCTTGGGCTATATGGAAAAGCCCTGCGAAATCGCCCAGAGCATTCCCGCTTCCTCTCCTGAGGATTTCAACGCCAAGCTTCTGCATGACCTGGAACGCGGCCTGACCGCCGTAAACATCCAGCTCAACTGCAAATGCGGCCTGAAACTGCGCAAGCAGGCTGACTGGGATACGGCTCTCAAGGGCGTCCGGCTGGACGGGCTTCCCGTATATGTCACTCCCGGTTCCTGCGGCCTGGGAACCCTCTCCATGTTCCTGAACACCTGCAAGGCCGCCGGCGTCAAGACGGCGGATCTCAGGGGCGGCGTTCTGTATGACCCGGTGGGGAAAGCTGTGATGAAGGGTTCCCTTTGCGGGGGAAAAGGCATCTGCGCCTACTATGACCAGATGGCCGTAATGACCAAATGGGCCGTCGCCAACGCTCCCGGCTTCCAGACCATCGGCGTCAGCGGGCTGCCTTACGCGGATTCCGGCGCTTCCGCTTTTGAAGAAGTGGGCGCCATGCTGTCCACTGCCGTGGCCTATCTGCGCGCCATGGAGGAACGCGGCCTCTCCGTGGATGAAACTGCGGCGCACATGCGCTTTACGGTCTCCATCGGCGCCAACCTGTTCCTGGAAATCGCCAAAATCCGCGCCTTGCGCGAACTCTGGGCCATCATCGTCAAAGAATGCGGAGGAAGCGAGGAAGCTGCCAAAATCAGGCTCCATGCCCGCACCTCCTTCTGGACCCTCTCCAAGGTGGATCCCTGGGTCAACCTGCTGCGCGGCTCCGCCCAGGCATTCTCCGCCATCATGGGCGGCGTGGACAGTATTGACGTTCTGCCCTTTGACGCTGCCGTGCGCATGCCGGACGAATTCTCCCGCCGCATTGCCCGCAACTGTCCGCTGATTCTGCTGGGCGAATGCAATCTGGACAAGGTCGTTGACCCCGCCGGCGGTTCCTGGTACCTGGAAAACCTGACGGATGAAGCCTCCCGGAAGATATGGGAATTCTTCCAGGGCATCGAAAAGGAAGGCGGCATCGTCAAGGCTCTCAAAGCCGGCAGCATCCAGAAGAAGGTGAACGCCACCGCCGCCAAACGTTACGAACTGGCGGACCAGCGCCGGCAGTCCATCGTGGGCGTCAACCAGTATGTCAACCTGGCAGAGAAGAAACTGGAGGCGACGGAAGGCTCCTGCTGCTCCGCCCACAAGGGGCACGGCTGCTGCAAGAATGCGGATATCCAGCTCCCGGAAGTGGAAATGAGCGTGGACTCCGCCTGCAAGGCCGCCGGAGAAGGCTTTTCCACCTGTCTCATCAACAAGGCCCTGGTGGCCGGGGTTGACTGCAAGTGCGGCGAACCTCTGGAAATGGAAGCCCTGCCGAAGCGCCGCCTGGCGGAACGTTTTGAATCCCTGCTCGCCAAGGCTGACGCCTGGGTGGAGGAAAAGGGTTCCCGGCCGATGGTCTTCTTCGCCAACATGGGGCCGCTTCGCCAGCACAAGGCCCGCGCGGACTTCTCCCGCGACTTCCTGCGCGCCGGCGGTCTGGATGTGGTTTATCCGTCCGGCTTCCAAACTCCGGAAGACGCGGCCAGGGCGGCTGCGGAAAGCGGCTGCGCCGTATGCGTCATCTGCTCCACGGATGACACTTATCCGGAAATCGTCCCCGCCTTCTGCAAGGCTCTCAGGGAGACCAGACCGGACATGATGGTGGCCCTTGCCGGTTATCCGGCCGACTATGTGGAAGCATTCAAGGAAGCCGGCGTGGACATCTTCATCCACGTCAAGGCCAACTGCTACAACACCGTTGAAGCTATTCAAAACAAAATCGGCCTCTAACAACCACCAACCTATTCCACCCAATGAGCAATATTCCTGATTTTGCATCCGCCTCCTATCCTGAAATCAAGGCTGGTGCCCCGTCCCCGGCTTCCGAAACGGAAACCTGGATGACCAATGAACAAATTCCCGTGCCGCCCACCTACTCGGAAAGCGTGTACGACGACTGCCTGCACCTGGACTTTACAGCCGGTGTGGCTCCCAACCTCCGCGGACCGTATGCCACCATGTATGTGGCGCGCCCCTGGACGGTGCGCCAGTACGCCGGCTTTTCCACGGCTGAGGAATCCAATGCCTTCTACCGCCGCAACCTGGCGGCGGGCCAGAAGGGCCTTTCCATTGCCTTTGACTTGGCGACGCACCGCGGCTATGACTCCGACCACCCCCGCGTGGTGGGTGACGTGGGCAAGGCCGGCGTGGCCGTGGACTCCATCCTGGACATGGAAATCCTCTTCAAGGGCATTCCCTTGGACAAAATGTCCGTTTCCATGACCATGAACGGCGCCGTGCTGCCCGTGCTGGCCTTCTACATCGTCGCCGCCCAGGAACAGGGCTGCACGCTGGACCAGCTCTCCGGCACGATCCAGAATGACATTCTCAAGGAATACATGGTGCGCAACACCTACATTTACCCGCCTGATCCCTCCATGAGGATTATTGCGGACATCTTTGAGTTCACCTCCAAGTACATGCCCAAGTTTAACTCCATTTCCATCTCCGGCTACCACATGCAGGAGGCCGGCGCTACGGCGGACCTGGAAATGGCCTACACCCTTGCGGACGGCTTGGAATATGTCCGCACCGGGATCAAGGCGGGCATTGACATTGACGCCTTCGCGCCGCGTCTTTCCTTCTTCTGGGCCCAGGGCAAGAATTACTTCATGGAAGTGGCCAAAATGCGCGCCGCCCGCGTGCTGTGGGCCAAACTCATCAAGCAGTTCAATCCCAAGAACCCGAAGTCACTGGCCTTGCGCACGCACTCCCAGACTTCCGGCTGGTCCCTCACGGAACAGGACCCGTTCAACAACGTCACCCGCACCTGCATTGAGGCCCTGGCCGCCGCCTGCGGCCATACGCAGTCCCTGCACACGAACTCTCTGGACGAAGCGATTGCCCTGCCGACGGACTTCTCCGCCCGCATCGCCCGCAACACCCAGCTTCATCTTCAGGATGAAACCACCATCTGCAAGGTAATCGACCCGTGGGGCGGTTCCTACTATGTGGAATACCTGACCAATGAGCTCATCCGCAAGGGCTGGGCCCACCTTCAGGAAGTGGAAAAACTCGGAGGCATGGCCAAGGCCATTGAAACCGGGCTGCCCAAGATGCGCATTGAAGAAGCCGCAGCGCGCCGCCAGGCCGCCATTGACTCCGGAAAGGAACCCATCATCGGCGTCAACAAATACCGCCTGGAACAGGAAGCCCAAATCGACATTCTGGAAGTGGACAACACCACCGTCCGGGAAGCCCAGATCGCCCGCCTGCAGAAACTGCGCGCGGAACGGGACTCCGCCGCGTGCGAAGCCGCGCTGGAAGCCCTGTCCGAATGCGCCCGCACGGGGGAAGGCAATCTCCTTGACCTTGCCATCAAGGCGGCCAAGGCCCGCGCCTCCCTGGGTGAAATCTCCTCCGCCCTGGAAAAACACTTCGGGCGTCATAAAGCACCAATCAAACTCATTACCGGCGTGTACGCCCAATCCTATGGTCAAGATCCGCTGGTGGAGGAAGTCCGCAAGATGACGGATGACTTCGCCGAACGCACGGGGCGTCGTCCCCGCATCCTCGTCGCCAAAATGGGCCAGGACGGCCATGACCGCGGCGCCAAGGTGGTCTCCTCCGCCTATGCCGACCTCGGTTTTGACGTGGACGTGGGCCCGCTCTTCCAGACGCCGGAGGAAACTGCCAAAATGGCGATTGAAAACGACGTGCACATGATCGGCATGAGCTCTCTGGCCGCGGGCCACAAGGTGCTGCTTCCCGCCCTGGTGGAAGAACTTGCCAGGCAGGGCCGTCCGGATATCCTGGTCTTCTGCGGCGGTGTTATTCCCGCCCAGGACTATGACTTCCTGAAGGAACACGGAGCTGTGGCCATCTTCGGCCCGGGCACCAACATTCCGGAAGCTTCCAGGGAAATAATGGAAGCTCTTAACGAACAGTACGCTGACTAAACGGAATTTCCTGTTTATCAGGTAAATACCTGTTGCGAGAGGCCGGATGAAAAATCCGGCCTCTTTTTTGCGGGCGGATTGACTATCCGCTGAAGCAGTTCAGCACTGCTGTAAAAATTCAGAAACAATAATGAGATAATTAAGTTGTTAAATGTCAATAACTTTCAAACAACATAAAATTCCTTTCTTCTCAATGAAATCACAAACATTTCTTGAATTCATGAATGAGTTGCGGAGCAAGATGCTTGCGGACATTTTTTGTTCTTCTGTATTTTTTATCAGGCTTTCCCTCCCTATTATCTGCATAAATTCTTTTAGAAAAAGTTGACAGCGGATAGTCAATCCGGCTATAAGCTGTCCGTGATGAAGAAATTATTTGTATCGTCTATTATGACGGCGGTTTTGCTGCCCGGGTGGGTCAACGCAGAAAGTCTTGATCTTGTTACGCTTCTGAGCCTTACTAAGCCTCAGAACGGTGTTCTTTCCTCTGGCAATTCGTCATTGACGTGGAGTGAAGGAACAACAGGAACGTCCTTGGACAATTTCGCCATTTCTTTTCAGCTTACGGAAACAAGAAGTACTTCCTCTCCCCAAAATATTTTCTCGACCTCACGTACCAACGGGGGGGCGTCTGGTAATGCACTACAGCTGACTTCCTCCTCCGCAGACGGCGGGTATACCTGTTTATTCTCCTATGCAGGTCAGAGTTTTGATATGACGGCGACAACTGAAAGAGGCAGTCTTCTTCTCACGCTGATTATGCGGAAAAGCGAGGATGGAAGCTCTGCCTCCTCAGCTACCCTGTACAGCGGAACTCAAACCTTGGGAACAGTTTCTTTTAATTTCACCTCCGGTACAAGCTCTCTGAAATGGGATCAATCCAGTATCTGGACGAACGCGGCGAAGGAGACATTCACTGACATTAAGCTGGCGACGTTTAATACCGAAGCCACGGATACAGACATTCTCAACGCTTTTGGCTTGCAGGTTCCGGAACCGGCTACGGCATCCCTGAGTCTGCTGGGGCTGGCGGCCCTGATGGTTCGCCGCCGCCGGAAAGCCTGAAAACCTTGTCCTGCCAGCAGTTAAAGGCGTTTTTGCCTGCAAGGTCCAGCCTTGCAGGCGATTTTTTTAATGTCTCTGTTGATGAAGGAGGGCCGTCCAGATGACCGTTTTTCCTGGCGGAACTCTTGCTCCGAAGGAAATGAGGCTCCTGCTTCTTTGACATTGCGGGAACGTTCTTCATCCGTTACTCTTTGCTC
>OHSN01000335.1_pt1 | contig 21888 bp, 8 predicted proteins | sample 1578691 | NCBI WGS metagenome assembly OHSN01 (sample SAMEA3879551, study PRJEB24766) | human gut metagenome | biome: human-associated habitat; feature: feces | place: USA | collected 1985/1987 | reverse complement strand
GCCATATAAACAGTTCCATCTCTTAAAATCATTGTACGGTCTACTAAACCTTGATCACGATCACTGACTTCTTTAGCAAAACCAACAAAACGACGATGAATTTCTTCAATAATTTGATAAACACGTGGTAATAATGTTTGCATTGTACTAATTGGCCAAGTTTCTAAGGCTTCGGCTAAGATTGTATGGTTTGTATACGCAAAAGTTTGTGTACAAATATCCCATGCATCTTGCCATTCATAACCATGATCATCAATTAATAAACGCATAAATTCAGGAATACATAATACTGGATGTGTATCATTTAATTGAATAACATTTTTTTCATGGAAATTATCTAATGAAGGATAATTTCTTAAATGAGCTTTAATAATTGCTTGAATTCCTGCTGAACAGAAGAAATATTCTTGTTTTAAACGTAACATTTTTCCAGCAGGTGTTGAATCATCTGGATATAAGTTTTGACAAATACTTCTTACATCTTCGATATATCTTTGGAAATCATGATTACTTGGGAAATCTTCACTAGGTTCTGCAGACCATAAACGTAAAGTATTTGTATTTACTGTATCATTTCCAATAACTGGTACATCATAAGGTACCGCATAAATTGTAGATGAACCTACTACCGGGCTTGACCCCGAAGAACGTATTCGTTTCCGTAACCTTCTTTCCGAAGTTAGTGAAAATGACGTCACTATTATTTTATCTACCCATATTGTAGGAGATATCTCCAGTACTTGTAACAATATGGCGTTGATGAACCGGGGGGAAGTTTCTTTCTATGGGTCTCCGCAAGATATGTTGAAGAAAGCCGAAGGCAAGGTGTGGAGGATCAGAGCCGGTGGCGATCAATTGCATGAGATTGATAAAAAATATCCGGTCATATCTACTATTCCCTCAGGGACAGCTTGGGAGGTACAGGTGGTTGCCGATAAAGTAGAAGGATACGAAGCGGAGCCATTTCCTCCTAATCTTGAACACGCCTATGTATATTATATGGAGAATCAATTAAACCTTTGGACAAACGACTAAACACGATATGCTGATATGACCTTTTTATCTAATATACAATCGGTAGCAAAGTATGAAAGCAAGTTATTAATAAGAAGTTGGTTCTTCCGGGTGTTTACAGTGCTCGCCATAGGTATCACTACTCTTTTTAATTTTCTCCTATTTGTATCGGAGGATACTTACGGATTTTGGATTGCTATGTCCATTCCGTCGAATATACCTTATCTAATTCTGCTATTGCTGAATACAGGACAGGCTGTCATTGCTATTTTTCTTGCCTCTGATTTTCTGAAAAGGGACAAGAAACTGGATACGTCGGAAGTCTTTTATGTCCGTCCGTTAAGTAATGCCGAGTACGTGATTGGTAAGATCTGGGGGAATCTGCGTGTTTTTCTGCTGCTCAATCTTATTATTATGGGCATTACAATGGCATTCAATCTGACAGTGGGAGAAGTGGACTGGATAGCTTATTTATTATATTTTCTGCTGATTAGTGTACCTACGCTCGTTTTTATTATTGGCCTGTCTATCTTTCTGATGTTGGTGCTGAAGAATCAGGCACTCACTTTTGTTATTCTGTTGGGGTATATCGGATTGACTGTTTTTTATATTGAGGATAAGTTTTATTACCTTTTCGATTATATGGCGTATAGTCTCCCATTAGTAAAATCTACTATTGTTGGATTTTCCAATTGGGAAGTAATTTTGAATCACCGGGCTATCTATTTTCTCGCCGGCCTGGCATTTGTCTTTTTCACTATCTCTCTATTCCGGCGTCTGCCTCACTCGTCGCGTAGCAATTATCCATGGGTCTTTCTTTCTGTGTGTACACTCTTGCTGAGTTTAGCTTGCGGATATTGGCATGTGCATTCCATTTTGTATCAGGGCGATATACGGGCTGCATATACACGTGTTAACAACCAATATGTCGCTACTCCGAAGCTGTTTATTCATCAATATGATTTTTCGGTAGAACAACGTCTTGATGACTTTCTATCCGAAGTAACCATGAGGGGGGTAGCTTTGGACTCGTCTGCCGTATTTACGTTTTGCCTGAATCCGGGGCTGACCGTACGTTCCGTTGATTCGGATGGACAACCACTTAAATTCAAGCGTGACAAGCAAATCGTATTAGTGGATTTCGGTACGAATCTGGCAAAGGGAGACACTGCCTCAGTGACATTTAAGTATGATGGACAAATAGATAATTCGTTTTGTTATCTGGATATTCCTCCGGAAGTGTTACAGGCTTCTAAAAAGAAATTTCTGTTCAATATTGATAAACAATACTGTTTCCAGACAAAGGATTATTTATTGCTTACTCCCGAAACATATTGGTATCCTCGTGCCGGAACTGGTTATAGTGATGAAAATCCGGACTGGCAACAAACTTATTTCAGCAATTACCATTTGAAAGTGAAGCCTCTAGCAGGGTTGGTTCCGCTTTCCCAAGGCGAAGGTAAGAGCGATGAACATGGGGTTTATACGTTTAAGGGAGATTTTCCGTCTCAAACAATATCACTGGCCATAGGAGATTATCAGCAGAAAAGTATATCTGCAGACAGCATCCTATATAGTATCTGGCATCTGAAAGGACATGACTTCTTTTCGGCAGCTTTGGATTCTATCCACGATACGATCCCTTCATTAATACGTAATGTTAAAGACCAACTGGCTCGAAACTATAAATTGGATTATCCTTTCAAACGGTTTTCGTTGATAGAAGTACCAATACAATTTGTGGGTTATGAACGTGCTTGGTCGCAAGCACAGGAAACCGTGCAACCGGAAATGGTCTTATTTCCGGAAAAAGGGGCATTGTTTGATGATATGGATATGAAGAAACAGGTTCAAAACCATATACGTTGGTCGAGATATGGAGACAGGAATGAAATCAGTTTGCAGGAAGCACAGATGCGTACGTTCAATAATTTTATCTGGAGATTTGCGCAAACGGAAGGAAATTATAATTTTTCATCCGGTAGCAGGGGAAAAGGTAATCTTTCGTCAGAGGCAAATCCTTATTTTCTTTTTCCACAAATCTATAATTTCCGGTATAATATTTTTTCTTCGGAATGGCCTGTTGCCAACCGGGTGATTGAGTTGTATTTGCAAAAAAAATCAGAGAATGGAGGTTGGGAGCGTCAGATTAATGGTATTAGTAATAATGAAAAGGCTGTTCTGTTGCTGGAGAAGCGTACATTTAAAGAATTGCTGGTCGATATGGAACTGCGCAACTTGCAGAATAATATCGTCGGACAGGAAGCAAGCCGTCTTTTTGCCAGGGCAGAAATAAATATGGGCGTAGAAGCCTTTAGGGACTCATTATATTCATTGCTGAAACGTAATACTTTTTTGAATATAAAGTTTGAAAATATGCTCGACACATTGGGAGAGATAAGTCGGACAGATATTCGTTCATTGTTGGGAGAATGGGAAAAAACAACACCTCTTCCTTTTTACTCGTTAGGGGAACCAACATTGACTAAAATTACCAATAAGGGTGGAGAAGAATTTTTTGTATTGAAAATGCTGATAAGTAATAATTCGGATTATGATGGGATTATTCACATGGATATTCGTAAAGACGGTTGGTGGTATCAGCCTTTGGAAGACCCCAGAGCCAAAACAAAAATAGAGATGCCTGCTCATACTAGTAAGGAATTTGTTTCGGTTTGGGAAGATCAGATCCGTAATGTTGAGATTAATACTATGGTTTCGGGGAATCTTCCGAATATAATTAGTCAAGACATAAATAATGTCAAACAGGAACGAAACAAAATAGTCAAAGACAGTATTTATATATTGCCGGAATCTTCGTTCGATTTGCCGGGGGAAATTATTGTGGATAATGAAGATTCTACTCTTTTTATTCTTTCCGCTCCTCCCATTGTGGGGCTCTTGCCTAAGTGGTTGGACGAAGTGGAGGAAACACCTTTTAAATATTCGGGTATATCCTGGTGGCGTCCGCCTTTACAATGGACGGCTACTACCAATGACAGATATTATGGAAAATATATTCGTTCGGCTTTTGTGATTAAAAGTGGGGACGGCAGCCAGACTGCTACATGGAAAGTACCTGTACCGGAAGTCGGTCAGTATGACTTGTATTATCATGTATTCAAGGATGATGAACTTCGTTGGAACAATAATCTTCAGGGGGAATATCATTTTAAAGTAAAGTATGGCAGTGAGGTAGAAGATGCCTATGTTAACCTGAGAAAAGCAAATGAGGGGTGGGAACAACTGGGTAGTTACTACTTTGACTCAGATACGATCCGGGTGGTACTGACAGATGAATGTAAACTGCGGTCTGTAACAGCCGACGCAGTGAAAATAGTGAAACGATATTAATTAAAACAGCAAACTATATGCAAATTGACTTACTACTATTAAAAAGAATGCTACTGGCAATTGTTGTTTTCATGGGAATTACATTACCCTCGCAAGGGCAAATTCCCTTAACGATTGACAAGGCTATGGAAATTGCGCAGGAAAACAGTCCTTCTCTTCGCCGTTCCTATATGAATTTGGAAAGGTATAAACAGAACCTGATTGCTCAGAAGGCTTCGTTGAAATCGCGGTTCTCGTTAAACCTGAATCCGTTAGATTATAACAAAAACAGGCGTTTCGATAACCGGCTGTCGCAATGGTATACTAATGAAACGCTCAACAGTAGTGGGACTTTTCAAATTGAGCAACCCATCTTATGGACGGACGGTACGATTTCGTTAATCAACAAGTTCGGTTGGCAAGACAATAATTCCATTTTGGAAGGGAATAAAACCAGCGACCGGGCATTCAGCAATGACCTCTATTTGCAATTGACTCAACCTATCTTCACTTACAACAAGCGGAAAATGGAATTGAAACAGATTGAATATGATTATGAAAATGCTGATATTAGTTATGCTCTGCAGCGGTTGAATACGGAAAAAAGTATAACAGACCAATTTTATGCTGTTTATATGGCGCAAAGTAATTTGGAAATCAGCCGTGAGGAACTAATCAATGCCCAGCAAAGCTATGATATTATAAAAAATAAGGTAGAAGCGGATTTAGCAGCCAAAGACGAACTTTTTCAGGCTGAGTTGAATCTAGCGACAGCTCGTTCGTCGGTAGACGAGAGTAAGGTGAGTTTGGAAAATGCGAAAGATAAGTTGAAACAAACACTTGGAATGAGATTGGATGAGGATATTTTAGTATTTGCCGAAGTTGATATTAAACCTATTCAAGTAGATTTGGAACAAGCTATCACACATGGATTAGGCTCACGGTTGGAACTTCGTCAGCGTGAAATAGAAAGTAAAGAACTTGAGTTTGAAATGATTAAGACGAAAGCATTGAATGAGTTCAAAGGGGATATCTCTTTGTCATTCGGATTAATGGGAGATAACCGTCATTTGAATAAAATGTTTAATAATCCGACACAAAATCCGCGTGTTTCTATCAGTTTTACTGTTCCTATATTCGATTGGGGGGAAAAGAGAGCACGAATCAAAGCACAAAAGGTTGCACAACAAATTAATGAACTTGAATTTCATGAAGAAAAGGTAGATATTGAACTGAATATCCGTCAGGTATGGCGTAGTCTTGAGAATCTCCGTACTCAGATCAAAATTGCCGAGCAGAATGTGCAAAATGCTCAATTAACTTATGATCTGAACCAGACACGTTATCGGGAAGGCGATATTACCGGTATGGAAATGAGTCAGTTCCAGACACAACTTTCAAATAAGAAAATCACTTATACGCAAGCATTAATCAACTACAGAATAGAATTACTTAATCTTAAAATTCTTTCATTGTATGACTTCGACAAGAATATTCCTATTGTTCCGATGAAAGATATAATCGATAAAAAATAAGCAGACCATGAAACAGTATCACATTTTAATAGCATTTTCTTTATTAGCAACTATAGGCTTGACAAGCTGTGGTGACAGACCACAAAACGCACCCAATAACATTGCTACTCCGGTATCTGTTGTCGAACTGAAAAAAGGTTCGATCAGTAAACTGATAAATACAACAGGAACAGTACAGCCTACTTATGGGGTGTCTCTGAACTCTGAAATGAGCGGCTTTTATAAACTTCAAATTAATCCGAAGACAGGAAAAACTTTCAAAATGGGAGATAGGGTGAGTAAAGGTACGATAATTGTCCGGTTGGAAGACAAAGAATATGAAAACGGCATTGCTATCGACGCTAAAAAGCTCAGTCTCGAAATAGCCGAACAGGAGCAATCGAAACAAAAAGCGCTTTATGAAAAGGGAGGGGTGACGATGAGTGAGATGCGGAATACGGAAGTTAAGGTGACGAATGCCCGTTATGATTATGAAAACGCACAACTCAATTTGGAGAAAATGAAGGTAAAAGCTCCGTTTGATGGTGTGATTGTTGACCTGCCCCATTATACAACTGATATCAGGGTAGAGCAGGGTAAGCCGGTAGTAAGTCTAATGGCTTATGATAAAATGTATATGGATATCAATCTGCCGGAGAGCAGCATCCGCTATGTCAAGGAAGCACAACCGGTATATATTACTCATTACACCATACCGGGTGATACTTTGAGAGGGAAAATCAGCGAATTATCTCCCGCAATCAGTTCGGAAACGCGTACCTATAAAGGAAAGGTTTTAGTTGATAACAATCAACTAAAATTGCGTCCGGGTATGTTTGCTAAAGCAGATATTGTGGTAGACAGAGCAGACAGCTCCATTATTATCCCCAAGGACGTGATTCTGTCGAACCGTCGTCGCAAATATGTATATGTCGTTGAGAAGAATACCGCAAAGATACGTAATTTAGAAACAGGCTTAGAGGATGAATATAACATTGAAATCATATCCGGACTCAAAGTAAATGACAATCTGGTAGTGAAGGGGTTTGAAACATTGAAGGAAGATGCTAAAGTAAAAATTCAAAAGTAAATTATTCGTATGACGAATAAACGTGCCTTTTGAAAATAGGAAATACTTATGAAGAATATAGTCAAATTTGCAGTAGGCAATCCGGTTACAATTTGTATGATTGTATTTGCCCTCTTATTGTTGGGAAAGGTGTCATACGATCAGTTGAGTGTCGACTTATTGCCTGATCTGAATAATCCCCGCTTGTTTATCGAACTAAAGGTAGGAGAACGTCCTCCTGAAGAGATCGAAAAACAATTTGTGAAAAACATGGAATCCATGGCCATTCGGCAGAGTGACGTTACACAGGTGTCTTCGGTGATTAAAGCGGGAACGGCACGGATTACCGTAGAATATATTTGGACAAAGGATATGGATGAAGCTTTTCTCGATTTGCAGAAAGCTATGAATCCATTTGCCCAGAATAAGGAGATTACGGAACTAAAAATAACGCAACACGACGCGAATCTGTCGCCAGTTGTTCTGGTGGGGATGTCTCATCAGAATATTACGGATATGGCGGAATTGCGAAGGATTGCGGAAAGTTATATCCGTAACGAGCTGATTCGCCTGGAAGGTGTTGCCGAAGTGACTCTTTCGGGAGAGGAAGTGACTACCCTTACCGTTCAGACTGATCCTTATAAATTAAATGCTTTCCAATTAAAGATAGAGGATATCGCTTCGCGTATTGAGTCTAATAATCAGAGCATATCCGGAGGACGGGTAAGTGAATTGGGATTGCAGTATTTAGTGAAAAGTTCGAGTCTGTTTTCCACAGAAGCCGATTTTGAAAATTTGATCGTCGGATATAAACCGGTACAGCAGGAGACTTCAGGGAATAGTTCTTCTGAAACTGTGACAGATGTCAACAAGGCTCCCGTCTTTTTGAAAGAAGTAGCTACTGTGCAGTTTGTGAATGCACGTCCCGAAAACATTGTACGTATTAATGGAAAACGTAGTATCGGTTTGTCTATTTATAAGGAAATGCGTTTCAATACGGTGAAGGTGGTAGACGAAGTAACTAGTCGGTTGGCAGTGATAGAAAATGCTTTGCCCGGCTATCATTTTCAGGTAATCTCCAATCAGGGGACTTTTATAAAAAGTGCTATCGGTGAAGTGAAAAGCAGTGCTATATTGGGTATTGTCCTTGCTGTCATTGTATTGTTTGTATTCCTTCGTCGAATGGGAACAACGTTGATTGTCAGTCTTTCTATTCCAATCTCTATTGTAGCAACTTTCAATTTGATGTTTTTCAATGGGCTTACGCTGAATATTATGACTTTGGGAGGGTTGGCTCTCGGAGCGGGTATGCTGGTAGATAATGCCATTGTAGTTATAGAAAGTATTTTCCGGAATCAGGAAAAAGGAGTGAGTGTTAAGGAGGCAGTGGTCACCGGAACTGCGGAGGTGGCAAATGCGGTTATTGCTTCTACTTTGACGACTATTGTGGTATTTCTTCCGATTGTTTATCTTCATGGAGCTTCGGGTGAACTGTTTAAAGATCAGGCTTGGACAGTTACTTTCTCACTTGTATCTTCCTTGTTTGTTGCTATCCTAGTGATTCCGATGTTATATACTCAACTTTCCGGTAAGAAAGTAAAAATGGAAGAAGTGAAATCAATCCGTATTACTAGATATAGCAAGATACTTCGCAAGTTGGTTCGACATCGTTGGTGGGTAATTGGTATGGCAGTGTTATTACTTGTAGTTACAGGTTTGCTGACTCCGTTCATTGGTACGGAGTTTATGCCGAGGGCGGAAAGTAAGGCTTTTACTGCTGTTGTGAAAATGCCTGAAGGTACGCAAATGGAACGTACTGCTGCGGCTGTGGGTAATCTCGAAGATTTATTATATACTATTGTCGGAGGCGATTCTCTGTGTACGATATATAGTCATGTCGGAGAGGGAAGCGGTTCGGAAAATGCCATATTTGAAGGAGAAAATACGGCGATGATGAAAATTATTCTTTTTCCGGAGTGTATTCTTTCTCCAGAAAATGTAATTGCCCGGTTCCTTGAAGAAGCGAAGAATCCCGATGGTCTGGAATTATCTATCCGTCAGGATGAAAATTCTTTGAGTTCTCTGTTGGGTAGTGAAGGAGCTCCTATTGTAGTGGAAGTGAAAGGAGAGGAGTTGGACGAAATAGCGAAGATTACCGGAGAAGTAAAGGAAAGAATGCAGGAAGTGGATGGGGTGTATGACGTTGTAACTTCTATTGAAGACGGTGCTCCGGAAGTAGTGATTTCAATAGACCGTACCATAGCCGGGATCAATAATCTGAGTGTTGCTACAGTGATTGAACAGTTGAAACAACAGTTGAGTGGTAAGGAAGCCGGTAAAATGGAGTATCGCGGTGAGATGCGTGATATCGTGATTAAAGTACCGGATATATCTTTAGGAGCTCTCGGATCACTTGTTATCAGAAGTGGTACACAAGAGTTTTTGTTGGACGAGATCTCTAGTATTACTCATGGGCAGGCACCTAAAGAGATTCTACGTCGCAATCAGAGCCGTATAGGTAAAATAATGGCTAATATGGACACCGGCAAATCACTTGATAAAGTGGCGGCAGAAGTGCGTTTGGCTGTTAAAGATATTGATTTGCCTGTTAATTATAGCATCACAGTGACCGGAGAAGAAGAAAAACGGCAGGAGTCTATGCATAGCTTATTGTTTGCTTTATTGCTTTCTGTTGTACTTGTTTATATGGTCATGGCTTCACAGTTTGAATCGTTGTTACATCCTTTTACGATTCTGCTGACTATTCCGCTGGCTGTGGTGGGTGCTATCTTGCTTTTCTTCATTACCGGAACCACGATTAATATGATGGGAGTTATCGGTATCGTGATGTTGGGAGGTATTGCCGTTAATAACTTTATTATTCTGGTAGACCGTATCAACCAACTTAGCCAGGCAGGAATGGAGTTGACTGACGCCATTGTAGAAGCAGGACAGCAACGTATCCGTCCTATCATAATGACTACGTTGACTACGATTCTGGCTATGCTTCCAATGACATTCGGATTTGGTGAAGGTGCTTCCCTTCGTTCGCCAATGGCTATTGCTGTGATTGGAGGACTGATAACTTCTACTTTGATGAGTTTGATGGTTATCCCATGTGTATATTATGTCCTTGAAAAGATAAAAAGGCGTATAAATCACCGAACTAAAAAAAGCTGAAGATGAACTTTTTACTAAATAGGAGAATTACGATCTGTATGCTGTTTATTGCACTTAGTCTTTTGGGCTATGTGTCCTACAAACAGCTTCCGGTAGAGTTGCTGCCTAATGCAGAGCTTCCGGTATTGTTTATCCAAGTGTCGTCGCAGCAGGATATGGACCCTTCGTATGTGGAGTCGGAAGTGATAATTCCGCTTGAAGGAGCTGTCAGTACGATAGGAGGAGTAGACAAACTGCAATCTTATATAGACAGGAGGCAATCGAACATACAAATTGATTTTAAGAAGAATGTCAATTTCAAGATGACTGCTCTTAAGTTGCAGGAAAAGGTGAATGAAGTGGCAGCATCTTTTCCCAGTGGTTTTACTGTGCAGGTACAGAAAGTTGATATTGCACAGATGAACAATAACTTTATGGTACTTCAGGTACGGGGTTCGGGAGGGACAGACCGTGTCAGGAACTTAGTGGAGGATAATATTCTTTCCGATTTGGAGAACATAGATGGTGTGGCATCTGTCAATATATATGGCGGACGGCAAAAAGCGATTGAGATACGTCTCCATTCGGAGGTGTGCAAAGCGTTGAACCTTACGGCGTCAAAGATAAGTAATCTGCTTTCACAGAATACGCAGGAGAAAACGTTTGTCGGTTTTGCCAATGAGCCGGATAGTAAGATTTTTGTTCACGTAAATGCGATGTATACGAAAGTATCTGACCTGGAAAATATTGTGGTGGCTCCCGGACCTGTCTTGTTGAAAGATGTGGCAACCGTATTCTTTGATCTGAAAGATGAAACCACTTATAGTCGTGTAAATGGGAAAGAGGCTGTTTCTGTGGTATTGATAAATGATTCGCAGGCAAATCTTATAGAGCTTTCCCACCGTGTTTCTGATGCGATTGACAAACTGAATGAAAAAATAGTTCCGCTTGATCTGGAAATAGTCGTTCAGGAGAATAAGGCTGAAACGATGGAGAATAACATCAATCAAATCATTAACCTGGCATTGGTCGGTGGATTGTTGGCTGTTTTCATTCTCTGGCTTTTTTTGAAAAATATGCGGCTGGTGTTCTTTATCGCACTTTCAATTCCGATCTCAGTTTATACGGCCTTCAATTTCTTCTATGCTTCCGGCATTACTATCAATAGCCTTACATTAGTGGGAATGGCACTTGCCATTGGGATGCTACTGGATAATAGTGTCGTAGTGCTGGAGAATATTTATCGTTTATCCGGAAGCGGCTACACACCCGAGCGCTCAGTTACTCAGGGCACTAAAGAGGTGTGGCGCTCTATTGTAGCAGCTACGTTGACTACTGTCACTGTTTTCCTGCCGTTTGTCTTTTCAGATAATTTCCTGATTAAACTGATAGGGCATCATATCGGGGTGTCTATTATATCTACGCTGATTATTTCCTTGTTTGTGGCTTTGCTTTTCATTCCTATGGTCACTTATGTTATTCTGAAAAAGAAGAAAGGAAGAAGTGTCGTTTATGAGAAGGTGTCGATTATTCAACGTCCGATACAAGTGTATCTGGTTTTACTGAAGACGTGTATGCGTAATCCGGGAGTCACTATATTCGGAGCGGTGATTTTACTTTTTGCTACTTTGATATTATCACTGACCTTGAATGTGCAGCAGATGAAAGAAGTGGATTCGGATCGGTTTAATATAAGTGTTGTAATGCCTACCGGAAGTACCCTTGAGAATACGGACAAGATAGTCAAAGCGCTGGAAGAACGTCTGAAGGATTTCCCAGAAAAGAAAGATTTGATCTGCCGTGTCCGGGAGAAAGAAGCAACTATTACGCTCGTTTTGCAAAAAGATTATCAAAAGATAGGTAAACGGAAAATTACGGATATCAAATCGGATGTGCAATCCAAAGTCTCGAACATTAATGGGGCGGAAGTCTATGTCTCTGATGCTATGGGAGGCGGACAGGAAAATTCGGTATTGAGTAGTCTTGGAGGCTTTATGCGTTTACTGGGTATTGGTGATAATAATGAACGAGTGGTTGTCAGAGGTTCTGATTTCGAAATGATGCAAATGGTAGCTGAGGAAATCCGCTACCTACTGGATGAACAGGAATTTGTGCAACATACTCATGTATCGTATACTCCTCGTCAGCCAGAGATAAATCTGAACTTTGACCCGATTCTGCTGACTACTTATGATATCAATCGTGCTAATATAACTTCGGGATTAACGGCACTCAATAACGAGTTTTCTTCTGAAGTGACTTTTAAAGTGGGAGAAGATAATTATGACATTATCATTCGCGATGAAATTCTGAAAAAAAGTACAGAGACGGAAGAAGAAGCGGAGGAGAAGGTTCAAAAAGAAAAGACAGTTGATGATTTGCGTGCTGTTCGGATAGAAAATGTAAAGGGTGGAATGCACAATCTGGAAGATATAGCCTCTATTAATTATGGTCGCGGACGTTCGCGGATCATACGTGTCAATCAGGATAAACAACTTGAAGTTTATTATAATTTCTCAAGAGATGTGCAGTCCTCAAAGGAATTATTGGGAAGTTATCGTTCTGATATAGACCAATTGATTGCCGGTTATAATCTACCTTTAGGCGTTGCCTTGCAAGTATTCCATGAGGAGGATCAGTTTGGAGATTTCAAATTTCTTATTCTGGCAGCCTTCATTTTGATTTTTATGATACTTGCTTCTGTTTTTGAGTCTGTAGTAACTCCTTTTGTATTACTTTTTACTATTCCGCTTGCTGCTATCGGCTCTTTGCTGGCGTTATTGCTTTCGAGCAATAGCCTGATGAATGCAAATACGCTGACGGGGTTCTTGATTCTGCTGGGAGTAGTCGTAAATAACGGAATTATCCTTATAGACTATGCTAATATTTTACGTAAAAGAGGATATCGCCGGAATCGGGCATTAATGACTGCCGGAATGTCACGTATCCGTCCGATTTTGATAACTTCTATCACAACGATCGCCGCTATGTTGCCGTTGGCCATGGGAGATACGGAATATGCCGGAGCCATTGGGGCGCCTTTTGCTATTACAGTGATTGGTGGGCTTCTTTTCTCTGCCTTATTGACGTTGATTTTGATTCCTACTGTCTGCATGGGATTGGAAAATGTGCTTTGGTGGTATCGTTCTTTGTCTCGTAAAATGTGGATTTTCCATTTTGTTCTTTTTGTAGTTGGCGTTGTCAGTATCTGGCTATATGCTGAAGGAATACTTTGGCAGTCTATCTATTTAGTAGCACTGATTGCGGGTATACCAGGACTGACTTATTTTACACAGACTAGTCTTAGAAGAGCTAAATCGAAAGTCATAGATCCGAATGAAGAAATACACATATCTGTCCGGAATCTGGTTAAGATATATGATTGGCCGGGACGTATCAGTCGTCAATGGCATAGTGGTCTGCAAATACGGAAAAGGCTGGGAATGAGTCGTGAATATCATTCTCTAAAAGACTTCGTCAATGTGTTGTGGCAATTCGGTATGTTAGCGTTCGGTGTTTATTTTACTTATTTTTTTATTCAAAATAGACTTTGGATATTTCTGTTTTCGTTTGCTATTTATGCATCGGCTTTGTACTTGTGGAGAAAAATACGTTCTTATTTATATTATCGTTACGAAAATAGTAAGGGAGTAAAGGCAGTAAACCGTGTGATATTCTGGGGACTTCCTCCTGTTATCTTGTTCGAACTGTTCAAGCGACTGGATAATAACGGTTTGGTGGTAATGATTGGGCTGTTGTGGTTTGCGGGTATTGCTATCTACGTTACCTCACAGTATCTATATGAACATAATGTAAATATAGAACGTGTTACCGGACGATTTGCCGGACTTCGCCGCTCTTACTTCCGTATGGTAAAGAGTGTTCCTTTGATTGGAAAACAACGTAAACCTTTTAAAGCATTGCGTGGAGTTTCGTTTGAGATTCAGACAGGTATGTTCGGACTCCTGGGACCGAACGGAGCCGGAAAGTCAACTTTGATGCGCGTGATTTGTGGCATATTCGAGCAGAGTTATGGCAGTATCTGGATTAATGGTATGGATACCCGTATCTATAGGGAAGAATTGCAAAGCTTGATAGGATTCCTTCCGCAGGAATTTGGCACTTACGAAAATATGACATCTTGGGAGTTTCTTGATTATCAGGCTATACTGAAAGGAATAATAGATGAGGATTTGCGTAAGGAACGGTTAGAGTATGTTTTGAATGCGGTACATATGTATGAGCGGAAAGATGAAAATATCGGTTCTTTCTCGGGAGGTATGAAACAGCGGATCGGCATTGCATTGATTTTGCTCCATTTGCCACGTATTCTGGTAGTAGATGAGCCGACAGCAGGACTCGACCCTCGTGAGCGTATCCGTTTTCGTAATCTGTTGGTGGAATTGAGTAAAGATCGTGTGGTCATTTTTTCTACTCATATCATTGAAGATATATCCAGTTCCTGTAATCAGGTTGTGGTAATAAACAAGGGTGAACTGAAATATTTCGGTGATCCGGCGGACATGGTGGAAATGGCTAATGGAAAGGTATGGCAGTTTAATATAGATAAAACGGAGTTTGAAAAGGCATTGGATAAATCTTTGGTCATACATCATATCCAGCAAGGGGATACTATCCGTGTTCGTTATCTTTCTGTTGAGCAACCATACGAAGGAGCCGAAGAAGTTGAGGCCAATCTGGAAGATGCTTATCTCTGCCTATTGAAGAATATGAATTAAAAGAAAAGAATGATATGACATTTAATCAATTAATAAAGCTGCTGCCTAAGGTGGTAAAATATAATTTGAAGATTATTTTTGCCGGAAAGTTCTTTTGGTTTCTGTTAGCGGCATTTGGATTCTTTGCCTTTTTTATGTTTCAGAGTGCGTGGAACCGGGCAGAAATTAATGAAGGGCTTATCTATAATATACTCATGTTCCCATGTTTATTGCTGATATTCTACCCGGCTGTCTTCGGCATTCAAAATGACGAAGACAGCCGGATATTGGAAATACTTTTTGGTATTCCTGACTATCGGTATAAAGTATGGGGAGTACGGTTACTCATGATTTACGTGGTTATTTTTGCTATTCTAATCGTCTTTTCGTACATCGCTATCTTATTGCTGTATCCAATCAATCCTTTTGAGATGTCTTTGCAGTTGATGTTTCCGGTTCTTTTTTTTGGTAATTTGACTTTTATGTTTTCTACGATTACCCGGAGTGGAAACGGAACGGCTGTACTTATGATTATCATTGGCATTGTACTGATGTTTTTCAGTAATATGAATAGCATAGAACGTTCATTTTGGAATATTTTGCTGAATCCCTTCCGTGTGCCTGATAATTTTCATCCGATGATATGGGAAGGGATTCTTATCAAAAATCGTATATTTCTTTTCTCCTCCAGTCTGATCTGGATGATGATCGGTCTGCTGAATTTACAGAAGCGGGAAAAATTTGTATAGTATAAAGTTTAAATTATAAAAGATTGGAATCAGAAATAATATCCCAGATTCACAAAGCAGCTTCCTTTATCAGTCTGATTGGAATATCCCAATGATATTTCCAGAGGACCGAAAACGCTATCCATTCCATAACCTGCGCTGATGCCGAACAATTGTTTGCCTTTCAGTATTTCGAAGAAGTGACTGTCCGTCAAACCGTAGTTGCCTGTCAGGGTGAGGTAATGAATACTTCCCATACGTTGCCTGAACTTCAGAGAAGTAATGATAATAGAATTTTCCATTAATTCCATGTTTGTTACGCCAGCAAAAGGCAACTGTTGTGGAATATAAAAACCGTATACTTCACCACCGATAGCATTTTTCAGGGGATAAGGAATTCCTTTCCCTATCAGGACACGCCCATAGATCGACGGAATGATAGAAAAACGGCGGGTGGCAGGAATCACACTTGCCCACGAAGCACTCAGTGCGGAAAATGGGGCCTGTTCATTGTATTGCGCCATATTATCGGTATAGAGTGAGTAGGCGGCTTTGAAATCACTTCCTTTGGAGGGGAAATATCCTTTATCGTATGTGTTATAGTGCACTTGTGCAAAATAGCTAAGGAAGTGTTCTGATTCTACATCCAAGCCGATAAATTCCGGCTTCTTAAATAAGAAGTCTTTGTATTTATAATATTCGAAACGGAATCCGAGACCAAAACGGAAATTCTTATACCATACATCCGAGAAGCCAAATTCAGCTAAATGATATTTGTAAGTAGTGTTATAGGCGCGTTCTCCTTCTTCATATATGTTGATGTCATTATACTGAAACATATACGAAAAATTGAAGTTGCGCTGTTGCATAGGCTCTAATGTATAGTCAATGCGCGCCGCATACTGTTTCCCTAATCGCCCGGTAAGAGATAGTCGGGAAGGAATATGAGTTTTGAGGTCTGCCGTTCCATTGATTAATAAAGAGGCTATTTCTTCCGAATCGAAACGGATCCCCAGATTAATTCTTTTTTCATACTTTGTTTGCAGTAGGAAATTGAGGTGATAACCTTCGGGAGTGTCCGTCAACGTATAGCTGGCACTGGAATAAGATTGGCTTCCTCTTAATTGATATAATGCCTGTTCTATCTGTTGGGTGGTAATATTACTATTTTCTTTCAGGTTGCATTTTTTCATTAGCCATTTCTTGTCGTCAGCTTCTACACCGGAGAATGATATGTCTGTCACATAAATTGTACGTACATTGGAGAGGGAAGAATACGGACCATGTCGTTTGGGAACATAATTATCGGATATTCCTATCTTCTTTTTCAAAGCGAGTAAGGAATTCCATTGTGCTTTAGCTGCTTCTTCTCCTCTTCGCATTAAAGTGTCAATAGCGGCCGGAGTAAAACTAGCCGAAGAATAACCGTCTACGTTTACACGAATGTAAGTATCGGTAAGGTCTACATTCTTTTCATGATTGGATTGGCAGGTAATATCTACGATTTGCCCTAAGATATCAGGAGCACTGTTCAGCTTATCCGCTTTTTTCAAGGCGTTTTGTACATCCACTCCGATGATAACATCAGCTCCCATAGCTTTTACAACATCTGCCGGATAGTTATTTACAATTCCACCGTCCACCAATACCATACTGTCTTGTCGTACCGGTGTAAATACACCTGGGATAGCCATACTGGCCCGCATGGCAGTTGACAGGATCCCGTTGTGGAATATAATTTGTTCTCCATTGACAACATTTGCTGCTACACAAGCGAAAGGGATGGGGAGTTTATCAAAGTTGATAGAATCATGATAGCCCATAGTCAAGTCTGAAAATAGATTGGCAAGATTTTGCCCTTTGATAATTCCGCCCGAAGAAGCCGCATCTTTGGGACTTTTGGTGAAAGGTATGGAGACAATGAACTTTTCCGACCGTTCACGGTCGGTCAATGACATGGCACTTCGTTTGATACGGTCGCTTAACAGAAACGTCCAGTTTTGTTTTCGAACCATACTGTCCAATTGCTCGGGAGTATAACCAATAGCGTAGAGTCCTCCTACAATGGCTCCCATACTAGTTCCGGCTATGTAATCGATAGGAATACCCGCTTCTTCGATCACTTTTAATGCTTTGATATGCGCCATTCCTTTGGCACCGCCGCCACTCAAAACTACACCTACCTTTTTGCGTTGCTCCTGAGAATATAAGGAAAAAGGCAATAGTAGGCACATTGATAAAACTAATGTTGAGAAGATTTGTTTTTTCATTAGGACATGGTCTAGTGTTGATGATGTATATATAAATACAAATGTAGGGCATAATTTGTTTAGTTGTTGAAATCGGAATTAAAAAAAATGTTCCAAAAGTCGGAAATGTGGATTAATTCTACACTTTGCAGCTAAACTCCCCATTCTCACGAAAGAATGTGAATGACATAAATGGTTGATTATTAGATAACAAAAGATCAAAGTGATTTTGGCATGCAAATTGTATAAATGTGGATATAACAAACATAAGTTAAATTAAATAATAAGATTCGATATGAGATTATTCTTTTCGAAACATGAATTGAAACTGAGGAGAAAGAGAACCATTGCTGCTATAATCTGTGCGGTAGTTGTGTTGGGCGTGTATTGGATGTTGACCCGACCTCAGAAGGCTACGCCGGAAATGCCGACAGTCATTGTTGAACCGGTAGTAAAAGATGATGTAGAGATATACGGGGAATATGTGGGACGAATTCGTGCCCAACAGTTCGTCGAAGTACGTGCCCGGGTGGAAGGTTATCTGGAAAATATGCTTTTTGCAGAGGGTACGTATGTGAATAAGAATCAGGTTTTGTTTGTAATCAACCAGGATCAATATCGGGCAAAAGCCGACAAGGCCAGAGCACAGTTGAAAAAAGACGAAGCACAGGCTTTGAAGGCTGAACGAGATTTGAAGCGTATACGTCCATTGTTTGAACAAAATGCTGCAAGTCAGTTGGACTTGGACAATGCTGAAGCTGCTTATGAAAGTGCCGAAGCTACGGTCGCCATGAGTGAGGCGGACTTGGCGCAGGCTGAATTGGAACTGGGATATACCATTGTCCGGTCGCCATTGTCTGGTCATATCAGTGAAAGAAATGTGGATTTGGGTACCTTGGTGGGACCCGGAGGAAAATCTCTACTCGCTACTATTGTGAAAAGTGATACCGTACTGGTCGATTTCAGTATGACAGCACTTGATTATCTGAAAAGTAAAGAAAGAAATATTAATTTAGGCCAGCAAGACTCGACCCGTTCCTGGCAACCGAATATTACGATTACTTTAGCAGATAATACCGTTTATCCTCATAAAGGTTATGTTGATTTTGCTGAACCTCAGGTAGATCCTCAGACGGGTACTTTCTCCGTACGTGCGGAAATGCCTAATCCCAAACAAGTACTATTGCCGGGACAGTTTACGAAAGTAAAGCTGTTGCTGGATGTTCGCGAAGGAGCCCTTGTTGTTCCAATGAAAGCTGTTACTATCGAAAAGGGCGGAGCTTATATTTATACTCTGCGTAAAGATGACGCGGTAGAAAAACGTTTCGTGGAATTAGGACCGGAAGTCGGAAATAATGTAGTAGTGGAAAGAGGTTTGGCGGAAGGAGAGAAGGTTGTAGTGGAAGGTTTCCATAAATTGACACCGGGAATGAAAGTACGAATCAGTACATCGGAAACAAAAGTAAAAGACACTACAACTGAAACTGGAAATACTTCGATAGAAATGAAGGATAACACAAAAGGAGAATAAGAGATGAAAGTTACTTTTTTTATAGATAGGCCGGTTTTCTCGGCTGTAATTTCTATTGTGATAGTGATTGTCGGAATTATCGGTCTGACAATGCTTCCGGTGGACCAATATCCGCAGATCACGCCTCCGGTAGTGAAAATCAGTGCCTCATATCCGGGTGCCAGCGCACTTACCGTGTCACAAGCGGTAGCTACTCCGATTGAGCAGGAAATCAACGGTACACCGGGAATGCTTTATATGGAATCAAATAGCTCTAACTCTGGAGGTTTCTCGGCAACGGTTACTTTTGATGTATCTGCTGATCCGGATTTGGCGGCAGTTGAGATTCAGAATCGTGTGAAGCTAGCTGAATCCCGTCTTCCGGCAGAAGTGATTCAAAATGGTATTTCAGTAGAAAAACAGGCTCCTAGTCAATTAATGACGCTCTGTCTGACTTCTACTGATCCGAAGTTTGATGAAATCTATTTGAGTAACTTCGCTACAATCAATGTGCTTGATGTGATTCGCCGTATCCCGGGAGTAGGACGCGTTTCTAATATTGGTAGCCGTTATTACGCCATGCAGATATGGGCACAACCCGATAAGTTGGCAAATTTTGGGTTGACCGTACAGGATTTACAAAATGCTTTGAAAGATCAGAACCGTGAATCTGCGGCAGGTGTATTAGGACAGCAACCGGTGGAAGGATTGGATATTACTATTCCTATCACTACTCAGGGACGTCTTTCCACTGTCGGACAGTTCGAGGATATTGTAGTACGTGCCAATGCTAACGGTTCTATTATCCGATTAAAAGATGTGGCACGCGTGTCGTTGGAAGCTTCTTCTTATAATACAGAGAGTGGGATCAATGGAGAGAATGCTGCTGTACTTGGTATCTATATGTTACCGGGTGCTAACGCAATGGAAGTGGCCGAGAGAGTAAAAGAGGCTATGGATGAAATTAGCGAGAACTTTCCGGAAGGATTGAGTTATGAGATTCCATTTGATATGACGACTTATATCTCCGAATCTATTCACGAAGTATATAAGACTTTGTTTGAAGCATTGGTGCTGGTAGTATTGGTGGTATATCTGTCTTTGCAAAGCTGGCGTGCAACGTTGATTCCGATTGTGGCAGTTCCTATCTCGTTGATTGGTACTTTCGGATTCATGTTAATATTCGGTTTCTCGTTAAATATATTGACATTACTCGGATTGATTCTTGCTATTGGTATTGTCGTGGATGATGCGATTGTGGTGGTGGAAGGTGTGGAACATATAATGGAAACGGAACATCTAAGTCCTTATGAAGCTACCAAGAAAGCAATGAACGGACTTGCCAGTGCTTTGATTGCTACCTCATTGGTGTTGGCTGCAGTATTCGTTCCGGTTAGTTTCCTGAGTGGAATTACGGGACAGTTGTATCGTCAGTTTACGGTGACTATCGTGGTGTCCGTACTTATTTCTACAGTGGTTGCTTTGACACTGAGTCCCGTGATGTGTTCGTTAATATTGAAGCCGGATAGCGGAAAGAAAAAAAATATTATTTTTCGGAAGATCAATGAATGGCTAGGTGTTGGTAGTAATAAGTATGTAGCTGCCGTAACCCGTACAATAAAGCATCCTCGTCGGGTATTAAGTGCTTTTGGAATGGTTCTGATCGCTATCCTATTAATTCACCGTATTATTCCGACCAGTTTCTTGCCGGTGGAAGATCAGGGATATTTTAAAATTGAACTTGAGTTGCCGGAAGGCGCTACATTGGAGCGTACCCGTATTGTGACGGAACGTGCCATAGCTTATTTGGAAAAGAATCCTTATATAGAATATATTCAGAATGTGACGGGTAGCAGTCCGCGTGTCGGTAGTAATCAGGCTCGTTCTGAACTGACTGTGATTCTGAAACCATGGGAAGAACGGAAGAATACCAGCATCGAAAAAATTATGGATACGGTAGAGAAACACCTCAAAGAATATCCGGAATGTAAGGTCTACTTGTCTACTCCACCGGTAATACCGGGATTGGGTAGTTCCGGAGGTTTTGAGATGCAGTTGGAAGCTCGTGGAGAAGCGACTTTTGATAATTTGGTAGACGCGACAGATACATTAATGTACTACGCATCCAAACGCAAAGAGTTGGCGGGCTTGTCATCTTCTTTGCAGTCGGAAATCCCACAACTCTATTTTGATGTGGATCGAGACAAAGTGAAGATGCTGGGTGTACCTTTGGCTGATGTGTTTTCTACCATGAAGGCTTATACCGGTTCGGTGTATGTGAACGACTTTAATATGTTCAACCGTATATATAAGGTTTATATTCAGGCAGAAGCTCCTTATCGCGAACACAAAGACAATATTAATTTGTTTTTTGTGAAAGCCTCCAATGGAGCGATGGTACCATTGACTTCTCTGGGAAATGCATCATATACCACAGGACCGGGAAGTATCAAACGTTTCAATATGTTTACTACGGCCGTTATTCGTGGAGCAGCTGCGCAAGGATATAGTTCCGGACAGGCGATGGAGATCATGGAACAGATTGCCCGCGATCATCTTCCCGATAATATCGGACTGGAATGGAGCGGCCTTTC
>OHSN01000281.1_pt1 | contig 25380 bp, 20 predicted proteins | sample 1578691 | NCBI WGS metagenome assembly OHSN01 (sample SAMEA3879551, study PRJEB24766) | human gut metagenome | biome: human-associated habitat; feature: feces | place: USA | collected 1985/1987 | reverse complement strand
GAGGTGCATTTTTTTGACATTGGGAAGATGGTATGGTACACTAATGAAAGAGTATCGCCTTATGTTAAATTGACATGAAGAGATCTTGAGTTACCGAATAAACATTAATATAATGAGGTGAATGCGGTGGACAAATATGAATATAAGCAACTGTCAGAGCGAATGATAGAGCTTATGCAAAATGAAGAATACGGGGAAGCAAAGGAGATTGCTGACTCCATTGACTGGAGAAGGGTTCGCAATGCCATGATGCTTGCGAATGTAAGTGATATTTATGAAAAGACCGGTGAATATCAGAAAAGCTATGATATTTTGCAGATTGCTTATCATCGGGCAGAAGGAAGCCGGAAGGTATTGTATCGTCTGAGTTCTCTTGCACTGAAGACGGGGAATGTAGATGAAGCAATAGATTTTTATGATGAGTTTGTGCAGTTAGCACCAAAAGATCCGAACAGACATATTCTGAGATACCAGATCTTACGGGCACAGCGGGCTCCGTTAGAGCAGCAGATTGAAGCACTGGAAGAGTTTAAGAAGGCAGAATATATTGAAGAATGGGCGTTTGAACTTGCAAAGCTTTATCAGGAAGCAGGTATGACGGCAGAATGTCTGGAAGAATGTGATGATCTGATCCTGTGGTTCAGTGAAGGCAAATATGTATATAAAGCAATGGAATTGAAGATGCAGTATAAGCCACTGACACCTTCGCAGCAGGAAAAGTATAATCGCAGATTTGAAAAAAATGGCGGTGAGACGGAAGAGATTCCGGATCTTGAGACGTATGTTGCAGAAAATGAAGAGCCGGAAGATCATTTGGATGAAGCAGCAACGGAGCATTCAGAGGCTGTTTCAGAAGAGCCGGTTGAGGATATTCCTGAGAGTATTGGACAGCAGGATACAGGAAAAGAAGAAAGTTCAGAGAAACCAGTCCGTAAGCCGGAAAAGAAAAAGATCGGTGATACAATGCGGCTGGATGAGGCATTGGAGCAGTTACTGCATCGCAAGCCGGAAGTATCTGCGGCAGAGGATGAAGAGCCGGATATTTCTGATCTTGAGAGTGCGATCGGTGATATTGAGTCGGTCGTGGATCTTGATATGGTAAATCAGATTTCACAGGAAAAGCATACAGGTGATGTGCCAATCGGAATGAAGGAACTTATTCCTGGAGAAGTATCAGAAGAAGCGGCAGATAAGACAGAGCGGATCCCTGTAGAAATCACAACAGATATTACGGAAGATGACGCAGAAGAGCTGGATCTTGAAGATCTGGTGGCAGAAGAGCTGCCGGAAGAAGTTGAAGAGGCAGAGCCGGTTGAAGAAGAGGCGGAAGAAGTCGAAGAGGCAGAGCCGATTGAAGAAACACAGACAGGGACAATAGAAGAAGAACTGCAAAAAATTGCTGATGCAGAACCGGCTGAACCGGAAGAAGAGATCTTCGATATGGAAGAAGCGGAAGACTTCCTGGAGGATTCACCTGCTGAGGATTGGGAAGATGATACAGAATCCTTTGAAGAAGCGGATGCAGAGGAGCTGAGTTTTGAAGAGATTTTATCTGACTGGGATTCGGAAGAAGCAGAGGCGTTGCTTGAGGATGCCGAGGAAGAAGTATATGATGAGTCGGTAGAAGAAACGTACGAGGAAGAACCGGACGAAGACGAAGCAGAAGATATATTAGAAGATGCCGAGGAAGAGCCGATTGAAGAATCAGCAGAAGATGTCGTTGAGGCGGATGCTGAGGAAATATACGAAGAAGAGCCGGAAGACGAGGTTACGGAAGATACTCCAATCCTGTCTCCTGATATTCAGCGGCTGATTGATGAAATTGAAGGTGCAGTTCCGGCAGAGGAGTCTTTGCCAGAAGAAAAAGAGATAGAAAAAGCACCGGAAGAACCGCATGAAAATATGGGAGAAGTGACAGAATCTCTCCGTTTAGATGATCTGCCGGAGGAAGACGAAGATTTATTTGAAGATGAAGACTTCTTAGAGTCAGAGGATGAAGAGGATGAGTACGAGTCCTATGAAGACGACGATTCAGAAGAAGATGAGTATGAATCTTACGAAGATGACGATTCAGAAGAGGATGAGTATGAATCTTACGAAGATGACGATTCAGAAGAAGATGAGTATGAATCTTACGAAGACGACGATTCAGAAGAAGATGAGTATGAATCTTACGAAGACGACGATTCAGAAGATGAATATACATCCTATGATGAAGATGAGTATGAAGATGAAATCTATGATGACGAATATGAAGATGACGATGAAGCTTATTATGAAGAATCGGATGATGATGAGTTAGCAGATGATGAGGAATTCTACTATGAAGACGAAGAAGAACCGGACGAAGAACCGGACGAGGAAGATGCACCTGATTTTGAAGATGAATTCAAGGTAGATCCGAAGCACAGTGAAGAGCCGGATGATCGGGAGATTCCGGACGAAGATGATGGAATTGATATCATGTCGGCTACGACACCGTTGAGCAGAAAGGAAACTGCAAAGCTGATCGCTACAGGTAAGACTTCTCCGTTGCCACTGGATGAAATTTCAGATGCATTATCCATGGATACAGGATTTGTAGTACATGGAAGATATGATCTGGAAACTCAGAGCGGAATCGGTACAAGAGCCGGCCTGACAGAAGAACAGAAGAAATTATTCTCTTATTTTGTTCCTGTGCGTGGCATGAGCGAACAGTTAGTAGATGTTCTGGAGCAGGATAAGAACTGTACAAACCGGAAGGGAACGTCGAAGACAGGAAATCTCCTGATTATTGGAGATAAAGGAAATGGCAAGACTGTTCTTGCAGTAGATGTAGTTAAAGCAATCCAGAAGCAGAGAGAGATCCGTCAGGGTAAGGTAGCAATCGTGACAGGAGAGTCCCTGAATAAGAAAAAGATCGGAGATATTTTCGATAAATTATACGGTGGTGCTTTGATCATTGAAAAAGCAGGAAAGATGAATGAAAAGACAGTCGCCAAGCTGAACAGGGCAATGGAGCGTGATACAGGAGAACTTCTGATCGTGCTTGAGGAACAGAGAAAGCCGTTAGATCGTCTGCTTTCCTCCAACCGTGAGTTCAGGAGAAAGTTTACTTCCCGTCTGGAAGTGCCGATCTTCATTAATGATGAGCTTGTAACATTTGGTCAGACTTATGCCCAGGAGAATGGTTACAAGATTGATGAAATGGGTATTCTTGCTCTTTACAGTTGCATTGATTCTCTTCAGAGAGAAGATCATTCAGTAACTGTTGCGGAAGTAAAAGAAGTAATGGATAAGGCAATCGCACATTCACAGAAAGCTTCAGCCAAGAAGCTGGTGAAGAGAGTATTCGGAAGAAATACAGATTCGTCGGACAGAATTATTCTTTCCGAACGAGATTTCAACATTTAACGACAAAATTTAGTCAGAATTAATAGACAGTCTTGGGAAAGGCTGTCTATTTTTGTGCAAAAATATGTTTTCTCTTTCTTTTTTCAGGTACATCAAGTATAATGATGCTATGATGTTGGGAGCAAAATCCCAAGCAATGAAAGAATTCGAGCAGTGAGGTGGATTTATGGTTACAAAGAAGAAGGCAGTGAAAAAACTGCAGCCTTATGAGATAGGAGAACTGGATCACTACCTTTTCGGGCAGGGGAATCATTATGAGATTTATAAGAAGCTTGGTGCACATGAAGTGACAGCAGGCAAAAAGGGTGTTTATTTCGCAGTATGGGCTCCACATGCAAAGAGTGTTTCAGTGATCGGAGAGTTTAATGGATGGGATGCTGCAGCGGACAGGATGGAGCGGCAGGAGCCATTAGGAATCTATACAGTTTTTGTACCGGAAGCGAAAGACGGACAGATGTACAAATACTGTATTGAGACAGAGAGCGGAGAGCTGATCTATAAGGCAGATCCATTTGCCAATTATGCAGAGCTTCGGCCGGGAACTGCTTCCAGGATTACGGACGTTTCTCATTTAAAATGGACGGATGACCGTTGGATGGAAAGCAGAAAAAAATGGGATAATAAAGAAAATCCGTTATCCATCTATGAAGTGCATATGGGTTCCTGGATGAGGCATCCGGGAAGGGAAGATGAGGGATTTTATACTTATCGTGAATTTGCAGAAGCGATTACAAAATATGTGAAAAAGATGGGGTATACGCATGTAGAACTGATGGGAATCGCGGAGCATCCATTTGATGGCTCATGGGGATATCAGGTAACCGGTTATTATGCACCGACTTCCAGATATGGAACACCGGAAGATTTTGCTTATATGATCAATTATCTGCACCGGAATGGGATTGGTGTGATTCTTGACTGGGTTCCGGCACATTTCCCGAAGGATGTTCACGGACTGGCTGATTTTGACGGAACACCGACTTTTGAGTATGCAGATCCGAGAAAGGGAGAGCATCCTGACTGGGGAACGAAGATCTTTGATTATGAAAAGCCGCAGGTACGGAATTTCCTGATTGCAAATGCATTGTTCTGGATCGAGCATTTCCATGTGGACGGACTGCGTGTCGATGCAGTGGCATCCATGCTTTATCTTGATTATGGAAAGCAGGACGGACAGTGGGTCCCAAACAAGTATGGTGGCAATCAGAATCTTGAGGCGATTGAGTTTTTCAAGCATCTTAATTCTGTTGTACTTGGAAGAAATCCGGGGACGATGATGATCGCAGAAGAATCCACTGCATGGCCAAAGGTTACAGGAAACCCGGAGGATGACGGACTGGGATTCAGCCTGAAGTGGAATATGGGATGGATGCATGATTTTACAGAGTATATGAAGTTGGATCCGTATTTCAGGAAAAATGCACATCATATGATGACATTTTCCATGGAGTATGCATATTCGGAGAACTATATCCTTGTTCTTTCGCATGATGAAGTCGTTCATTTGAAATGCTCCATGCTGAATAAGATGCCGGGAGAAGGCTTTGACAAATATGCTAATCTCAAGGCAGCATATGCATTTATGACAGGACATCCGGGAAAGAAGCTTCTTTTTATGGGACAGGAGTTTGCACAACTGCGTGAGTGGAGCGAGGAGAGAGAACTGGACTGGTTCCTTCTTTCAGAAGAACCACATCAGCAGATCCAGAACTGGTACAGAGATCTTCTGCATTTATATAAGAAGAATCCTGCACTGTATGAGCTGGATAATGATCCGGCCGGATTTGAATGGATCAATAAAGATGATATTTTCAGAAGTATCTTCAGTTTTGTCAGACATTCAAAGGGAAAGAAAAAGAATCTTTTGTTTGTGTGCAACTTTACTCCGGTAGCAAGAGAAGATTACCGGGTTGGAGTGCCGACGAAGAGGCAGTGTAAGCTGGTACTGAACAGCGACGAGAAAGAGTATGGAGGTTCTGGAGAAAAGAGAAAAGAGATCTATAAGCCGGTGAAGAAAGAGTGCGACGGTCAGAAATATTCTTTTGCATATCCGCTCCCTGCTTATGGCGTTGCTGTATTTGAATATTAAAAGAATAGTTTCAAGATGGAGAAAACCACCGGATTTTAAAGAGAAGTATCTGAAAATCCGGTGATTTTTAGTTCCATATTAGACAAAAATAAGGAAGAATAGTAACAGTAATGACAAGGAAAAAAAATCTTGTAATGTTATAATAGATTTGTATACTTGCGTAATTTTATTTGATAGTTAAATAAAATTAAATTTTGCAAGGGAGGAAAAAGCATGAAAGGAAGAAGAGTCCAAAAGGTACTTGCAGCAGTGCTGGCGGTGGCAATGGTTCTGCCGATGACTGCAATACCGGCAAAGGCTGAGGAAGCGGAAGAAGTTACATATAAGCTTTATCCGAATCCTCAGGAAATGACGTATCAGGATGGAAGCTACATCCTGAAAAAGAATGTCAATGTCATTTATGATGAGGATATTGACGATGCAACAAAAGCACGACTTGAAGAGACTGCAGAACTGAAAGGTCTGAATGTGACAGAATCAGATGCAGAAAAGAGTGGTGCAACGAACATTTATGTAGGAGTTTACGGATCGGACGGAACAGTAGATGATCAGATCGTAGATGAATATGCTGTAGATACTTCATTATTTGATCATACCGATTCCTATTTCCTGAAAAGTGACAACAATACGATTGCTGTATTGGGAAAAGATACAGATGCAAGTTTTTATGGACTGACGACACTGTATCATGTACTTGCACAGACAGAGAGCCTGTCGATCAGAAATTTTACGATTGAAGATTATGCAGATGTTGTAAGCCGTGGATTTATTGAAGGATATTATGGAAATCCATGGTCTACAGAGGATCGTGTGAATCTGATGACATGGGGGGGATACTATAAGTTAAATGCTTATTTCTATGCACCAAAGGATGATCCGAAACACAGAACGAAATGGAATGAACTCTATACAGATGAAGAGTTAGAGAGTAAGATCAGACCACTTGCAGAAGCTGGAAATGCTTCCAAGTGCAGATTTGTGTATGCCCTGCATCCATTTCCGAGTGGAAATAACTTCCGCTTTGATACAGATGCACACTATAATGAAGATCTTGCAAAATTGAAAGCAAAGTTTAAGCAGGTAATTGATGCAGGAGTACGTCAGATTGCGATTCTTGCGGATGACTTTGTAAATCCGGGAGCAGCAAATGAAGTAAGACTTCTGAACGATATGAGTACCTGGCTGGCAGAGGTGAAGCAGGAATACCCTGATATGAAGATGACACTTCCGTTCGTTCCGTATGATTATATGGGAAATGGAAGTTCCAGTGAACTTCAGACCCTGAAGAGTGTACCGGAAAATGTACAGATCGTTATGACCGGTGGACGTGTCTGGGGTGAGGTTACAAATAATTTTACTACTACATTTACAAATAATGTAGGAAGAGGTCCTTTCATGTGGATCAACTGGCCTTGTTCAGATAACTCACATAAGCATCTGATCATGGGTGGTAACAGCACATTCCTTCATGGTGGTGTTGATGCGTCTAAGATTCAGGGAATCATGCTGAACCCGATGCAGCAGTCAGAGCCAAGTAAAGTAGCTATTTTTGCAAATGCATCCTATGCATGGAATATCTGGGATACAGATGCCGATGCAGATCAGACATGGGAAGACGCATTTTCATTTGTAGATCATAATTCGGCAGTAGAGACAGAAGCAAGTGATGCACTCAGAGAGTTGTCCAAGCATATGATCAATCAGAATATGGACAGCCGTGTAACTGAGCTTCAGGAGTCAGTAGAACTGAAGGAAAAACTCAACGCATTTAAAGATAAACTGGAAACGGAAACGGTCACAGAAGCAGATGTGGATGATCTGATCCAGGAATTCCAGACACTTCAGGATGCAGCAGCATTGTATAAAGAATCAGGTAATGAGGCAATCAGAAATCAGATTGTTTACTGGCTGGATTGCTGGAAAGATACAACAGATGCAGCGATTGCATACCTGAATGGAGTAAAGAGTTCTCTGAACGGAGATGTATCCGCAGTTGTGGAATACAATACAGAAGGAGAAACGGCATTCGCACAGTCCAAGACGCATGATTTCCTGTATGTAAATTATCAGGAAGTCGCAGAAGTCGGAGTACAGCATATTGTTCCGTTTATTAAAAAACTGGCTGAATATGTATCAGGCAAAGCAGAACTTGCCCTGAATCCGGACAAAGTGATCCGTAAATACATCACAAGCCGTACAGACACACCGACAGGCTCTGCGGATAACTTATTTGACGGAGATGACAGCACAAGTGCGATTTATAAGACACCGAATAAGATTACAACAGGTACCTATATCGGAGTAAGTTACAGCAAGGCAATCAAGATCAATGATATCCGGTTCCTTCTTGGAGCAGGAAAAGATCATATGGATCAGGCAAAGCTGCAGTACACAACCGATGGAAAGACCTGGAAAGATCTGGAGCTTACAGGCATGAACAATAGTTTTGCAGGTGTCAGAAACCAGAACCAGGAAGTAAGTGTTGCAAAAGAAAATCTTCCGGAAGATTTTGAAGCAATGGGTATCCGCCTGATTGCAACAGCAGACAATGCAGCAGATGCATGGCTGCAGGTTAATGAGATCACGATCAACAAAGATGAGAATACAGATGACGGCGACGACAGCGAACTCAGTTATACATTAATGAAGCCGGATCGCTGGAGTGTTTACCAGGGATCAGAATCACTCCTTCGTGACGGAAATGACAGTACATTTATCTGGTTTAATACAGGTACTGGTGATGCTGTAAATGTAGATGATTTCCTTGGATACAATCTTGGAAAGGTTGCAACATTGGAAAGTGTACATATCGCAGTAGGATCACCGTCCAATGGTGATAAGTTTGTAAAATATACAGTTGAGACATCTGTAGATGGAACGAGCTGGACAGCCGTTCCGGGATATGAATCCCATACAGGAACAACTTCAGGAACTGATGTACTGGATATTGAATTAAACGGACTTTCTGCACAGTATATCCGTATCCGCAATCTGGAATATCGACAGACTTGGGCGAGATTCTCAGAATTTACGGTAACAGAAAGAGTAAATAATACAGGAACAAAAGATAACGTATTTACAAATATCGAGAACTGTGAGGTCCTTGGAACAGCAGCAGAAGGAACTGTATCACTGAATGCAGCATCCTTAAGCGTAGGAGCCAGAAAGTATATCGGAATCGATCTTGGACATATCAAGGCGGTGACAGGAATTACCAGTCCGACAGGAACTTCACTGAAGTTACAGACTTCTATGAATGGGGTAGAGTGGACAGAGGTAACAGATCCGTCCCATGCAGCCGATGCACGTTATATCAGACTTTATAATGATACAGATGCAGCAGTGGATGTAAGCTGGGATGCTTTCACAGTAACGTATGAATTTATTGGTGAAAAGACAGTAACCAGTGATTTTGCACAGAACGATGCAAGCCGTGATATGCGTGGAAGTGGAAACGTCAATAATGTTTTTGACGGAGACCTTACAACATATGGAACGATCACAGGTGTGCAGGATAGCGGAAAGAAGATCGTGTTTGACCTTGGACAGACGATCGACTTCAAGTCCATCCGTTACTATGTAAAAGAGACAAGCCTTGATTTCCTGCGTTATGCAAAATTTGAAGTAGCAAATGATCCTGATGCAGCAAACTGGACAACAGTGCTGACTGTAGGAAATAATTCTTTCGAGAATACAGCCAATACAGATACAGCAAAAGATTATGCAGCTCTGACACATGACAGTGAGAATCCTGGAAATATGTATGCAGAGCAGACAGGGCTGAATGTAAGCGGACGTTACTTAAGAGTTGTACCGCTTAAGACATACAGTTACAGATGGGTTGATTTCTATGAGATCCAGATCAATGGTGGAGCCTATATCTCTACAGAGTCAAATCGAGATATCGTATCGACCGTGATCGAAGAAAAAGGAAAAGTACCTTCCAATGTATTTGAAGAAGATTACCGTACGGTATACAAGCCGTCAGAAGCAAATGGATCATTTACTTATCGTATTTCCGATCTGGATGCAAAGAGAACGATCCGTATGATCCAGAATGGAGCAGCATCCGATGCAGTCGTAACTGCAAGAGTCGCAAATGAAGATGGAAGTGATATCCAGGCAGTTACACTTGGTAAACTGAGCCAGGCGATCAATGAATTTGCCGTAGCTTCAGATAAGAGAATCCTGGATGTAACAGTAACCTGGGGTGAAAATATTCCAGAGATTTCAATGATCAAGACAAGCGGCAAGGCAGCAGCTACAGATGACAAGTCAAAGCTGGATGAGGCGATTGCAGCAGCAGGAAGCAGTGATGCAGCAAACTGGACAACAGATTCTAAAGCAGCGGTAGAGAAAGCGAAAGCAGTTGCTGAAGAACTGAAAACGAATGAGTATGCTACACAGGATACAGTTGATACAGCAGCAGGTGCGTTGAAGACTGCATGCAGTAAGGCAAAAGTAAAAGCAGATGCTACAGTTCTTGAGGCACTTCGCAGGGCAGTTGCAGAGAAGAAGAGCCAGAAAGACGGAGAGGTTGAAGTTTATACAGCCAAGACATTTACAGCATATGAAAATGTACTCAATAAGATTGTGGCAGCACTGGAAGATACAGATAATCTTTCCCAGGATACAGCAGAAAAGCTGAAGACTCAGATTGAAGAAAAAGAAGCAGCTCTTGAGTATTCAAAAGTAGAAAGAGAACTTGCTGAACTGGAGGCAGGAGCTGATTATAATGCAGCTGATTATACGACAGCATCTGCCAAAGCATATACCGATGCAAAGAAAGCTCTGAGTGATCTGATCGAAGCAGATAACACTACAAGAGTTAATCCGACAGAAATCGCAGCAAAGAACGCAGCTTATACAGACAGTATTGCAGCATTAGTTGATGTGAGAAGCCTGAAGAGCCTGATTGCAGAGTGCAATGAACTGCATGAGGGAAATGAAAAGCAGTATACAGCGGCAAGCTGGAAGAATTACAGTGATGCACTGGATGCAGCAAATGCTGTTCTTGCAAATGGAACAACAGAAAGTGTACAGGAAGCAAAGACAGCTCTGCAGGCAGCAGAAGCAGCACTTGTACTGAAAGATACATCCGCAGTACAGACAGTCATTGATGAGATGAAGAAAGTCAATGCGGAAAATTACACAAGCGACAGCTATGCAGTCCTGAAAGCAGCTATCGCACAGGCTGAAAGCCAGATTGATGATGAGACAAAGGCAGATGCCAATATCCGTGCTATGCAGGATGCGAAAGCAAATCTTATCAGCATCGTGGAACTGAATGCAGCATTAAGTGATGCAGCAAAATATGAAGCAGCTAATTATACAACAGATTCCTATACAGTTCTGGCAGCAACTGTAAATGCGGATAACATGAATGCATTGAAGACATCCGGTACAGCAGAACAGATTGCAGAAGCAGTACAGTCTATCCGCAATGCAATCGATGGTCTTGTATTAAGAGCAACAGATATGGATGCTTACAGAGATAAGATTCAGTTCAAGTCTGAAGCAGGAGATTACACAGAAGAGACTTATACAGAGTATAAGGAAGCTTACGATGCACTGATGGCACTGGACAGCAGTACAGGAAATGTATCAGCAGATGAGTTCCAGGCAGCAAAAGCAAGATTTGAAAATGCACAGGCAGCACTGAAAATGATCAAGGCAGATTACACGAAAGTGGATGAAGCACTTGCAAAAGTACCGGCTGATCTGAGTATTTATACAGACGCAACTGTGAAGACACTGAAAGATGCGATCGCCAAGGTCGACAGAAATCAGCCATTGTCCAAGCAGGCAGAAGTAGATGCTTATGCAGATGCGATTCATGATGCAATCAACAACCTGGTTGTAAAATCCAAGTCTGATGATGGAAAGGATAACCAGAACGGTAATTCCAACAATGGTCAGAATAATGGAAATACAGCAGGTAATGGAAATGGATCGGGCAAAGGAAATGGCACATCCTCTAACGGAGCAGTCAAGACCGGAGATACTGCACCGATCGCAGGAGCATTTGCACTGATGATACTGGCAGCAGGGGCGGTTGTAACCGTGCTGAAAAGAAAAAGATACTAAGATGCAGCGTTAAAAATGCAAAGCAGGGTGTCCATACAAAAGGACACCTGAAATGAGATAATAAGAATCAGATGAGGAACTCTTATCTGGTTCTTATTTTTGTTACACAAATTTGAAAGATACCACGATATGCGAATGTTGGGTAGGATTGTGGGAGCACGTAGTGCGTAACAATCCGCAGGTATCATAGTCGGGGGCTTTTGACCCCGACATCATTTGAAAGCTTATTTTTAAAAAGATAAGTTGTAAACGCAGCCCCCAAATCAATACAGACCGGATCAATACGGCAGCAGTGAAGCAGCAGAAAGGAATATGACTTATGAGAAGAACAACTTATACAAACTGGATATCCAAGATTTTAAAAGAGATCGCCAACAGAAGAGGAGACCGGATGATCGAGAATCCTGCAGTTCAGGTCCTTGGAGCTATTTTCAGAAAGATGAATCTAGATCAGAATACCATCGGAGCTGTGTCAGAACGTCTGCAGAATGAGAAAGAGAAAAAAGATAATATTGTGAAAATAATTGTTGCTGTAGTTATCATATATCTGATCTGTTATATCATTGGCGGCGAAGTTGAGTGGCTGGCAAGAACGGCGATTATATGGACGGGAATCGTGTTGGCGATCCGGGGGATAATGAAGAAAAACTAAGTGCCCCCTGTATATGAATTGCCATATGTCGCGGATGATCAGGAGATATTGTCTGAATATACAATTCAGACATACATCTTCAGACCTCTGCATAGATTGTAAAAAATAAACGATGCAGGGGCTTTTCCATGAGAGATTATATTGAGGAGCGGGCGGTGGAAATCGCAGACTATATTATAGAAAATAGTGCGACGGTGAGACAGACTGCGAAGCAATTCAGGATAAGTAAGAGTACGGTACATAAAGACGTCACCGAACGGCTTCTTCAAATCAATCCCTCTCTGGCACAGGAGGCACGAAAAGTGTTGGACATGAATAAATCAGAACGACATATCAGAGGTGGGATGGCAACAAGAGAAAAATATCTCCATCAACATTTGCGACAGATGTAAATGAGAGCAGATAAATGAGAGAAAAATAGAATTTAGTTTAGAGAGAGCAGAAGGACAGAATCTCAAAGGAGCATATAGGGATTCAAAGTCCTTTTGCTTTTTCTTTTCTGATAGCAGGAAGATATGTTATAATGCAAATAATGATGAAACCATGAAATAGACGACAAGATAAACGAAAGCAGGCAGTAAGATTCTTGAAAGGGGCAGATAAGTGCGGGCTGTAATTATTGAGAAAGACGAAAAAATACTGCAGCAGATACAGTCAATCCTGCAAAAAGTTGATTCCGATTATGAACTGGTGGGAACAGCCGTGAATGGACAGTCTGGTTATGAGCTGATCAGTGCATTACGTCCGAATCTGGTGATTATGGATATAGAATTACCACGAATGAATGGAATGTCGATGTTGAAGAAACTTCGTGCGGAAGCATTTGATTTTAAAGTGGTAGTTCTAAGCGGAACGGAAAACTTTCAATATGCAAAGCAGGCGATTGAACTGAGCGTGGACGGTTATATTATGAAACCTATCCGACCGATCCAGTTAAAAAAGGCATTGATGCAGATTCGTGAAAAAATGAGAAATGAGTACTGGCTGAATGCATCTTTTACAGTGGAAAATCTCCTGATCGGGTGTATGAACGGGCAGTATCAGCCAGAGAATAAATTAAATGAGATTACAGTCAGAACTTACGGATTTACTGTGGAAGACCCCTGTGGGATGTTTATTTTGTGGTTGGGGGAAGATTTTGAAAAAAATAAAGCAGAAGCAGTTCATTTGCTGAAAAGAAGTCTGCAAAAGGAAAATAAATTTAGAGTTTGCATTCTTCCACTGGAAGTATGGCAGGAAATATTTGTGATCGTATATCAGACAGCAGAATTTGAAATGGCAGAGCAATACTTCCAGGAAAATATTGTCCCTATGTTATGCAGTAATCTCAATGGGGATGTAGTCTGCGTGTGGAAAAGAATCGACCATATGATGGATCTTTGGCAATATCGGACAAAAATACCGTTATTGCGGCAGTGGAATCTGACGCTTGGAAGAGGTGTGCTGATCAGTGAGAAGGGAATAGCGGGACGGGAACTGGAGCTTCTTCCATTGAAATATCCTGCAGAACTTGAATTACGGGCAAGAGATTGTACGTTGGCGGGAAGAAAAAAAGAGCTGGAAAAGTGCTTTGAAGAATTATGTGAAATGCTGGAGGGGCAGTTTTGTTTTCCCGAGACACTGAAAGATTGTCTGATTCGTTTCAGTCTGAACATCGTAAATATGTATAAGATCCAATGGGAGCTTGGAGCAGAAATTCAGGTACTTATTCTGATTCTTGAAATAGGTCAGGCAACGAGCTGGAAGCAGATTCGAAGAGCGATAGAAGAATTATTAAATTATTTTAATTTTGAAAAAGAGGATCTTCAGGGAAATGAAGCATTCAGTATGATGGTCCGTAAGGCAGTCGAGATGGCAAAAAAATATTATAGTGAGGGGATTACCCTGGAAGAGACAGCCAGCAGGCTTTATGTTTCGGAAGAGTATCTGAGTACACAGTTTAAGAAAGAGACACAGAGCAGTTTTACAGAAACAGTACGGAAATTCAGAATAGAAAAGATCAAAGATCTGTTACTGAACAGCAAGTTAAAATTAAATCAGATTGCGGAATTAACAGGGTATTCAGACCCCAAATATATGAGCCGGGTATTTAAAGAAGAAGTGGGGATGCTTCCAACAGAATTTCGTAAAAAAATGCAGTAAAATAGATTAAAATAGTCCACCTTTTTAAAAAATTTCCACCTTTTCAAGATAGAAATGTATGGTATGATACCAACTGACTTAGATGAAAAGGGTTTCATACATTGTATAGTCGGGGAATAAAGAGGTGAGAAGAATGAGTAAGATGCAGATTACATTTAAAAATCCTGAAGAAATCGTAGCTTTTGTTAATACTGTTTCAAGATATGATTTTGATATGGATATGAGAAAAGGTCGTGCAGTGGTAGATGCAAAATCATTGCTTGGCATTATGCACCTTGGACTTAATAACGTGATCGAACTTCAGATGTATTCGGATCAATGTGAAGAATTACAGAAAGAACTTGAAAAATATGCAGCTTGATTATAGAAAAAAATAGGATTGAAAAGAGGAAGCGGTTCTGGTAATGCAGGACTGCTTCTTTTTATTGCAAAATCCGGTGAATTGCATCCGGGCAACAGTAGAGATAGACGATGCGGAGTATCGGAGTTTCTTTTTTGCAAAAATCCGGTAAGCTGCATCTGGGCAACAGTAGAGATAGATGGTGCGGAGTATCGTAGTTTCTTTGTTGCAAAAACCTGGTAAGCTGCAGTCGGGTTCACATGAGATATAATTTGCCGGAGGAAGAACACTGAACTGTTAAGTGATGTGTTGTGGGCAATGGTGAGCCGTAGGTGTCAGCCAGCTCAATTTATGACAGTTTGGAGGATTGAAATATGTACAGTTTGGAAGGACAACAGTTTGGAAGGACTGAAATAATGCTTGTAAAAGCGGGAAAGCTCTACTATAATTAAGGGTACGGAACAAAAAAGAAGATCTTATAAGATCATATTTTACAGGAGGAGAGCCTTGAAGAAAGAGTTAGTGATCGTTCTTGATTTCGGTGGCCAGTATAACCAGTTAGTTGCACGCCGTGTCAGAGAATGTAATGTATATTGTGAAATTTATTCTTACAAGACGGATATTGAGAAGATTAAAGCAATGAATCCTAAGGGAATCATTCTGACAGGGGGACCGAACAGTTGCTATGAGCCGGATTCACCGACTTATACAGATGAGCTGTTCAAGCTTGGTATTCCGGTTCTTGGGTTATGTTATGGAGCACAGTTGATGTCTCATGTTCTTGGCGGAAAAGTTGAGAGAGCAGATGTCAGAGAATACGGAAAGACAGAAGTTATTATTGATAAGAGGGAATCCAAAGTTTTTGAGGGAGTATCTGAAAAGACAATCTGCTGGATGAGTCATTTCGATTATATTTCAAAAATTGCACCGGGATTTGAGATTTCTGCACATACAGCAGACTGTCCTGTGGCAGCAGCCGAAAATGAAGCAGAAAAGCTGTATGCAATCCAGTTCCATCCAGAGGTACTCCATACTGCTGAAGGAACAAAGATGATCAATAATTTTGTAAAAAATGTCTGTGAATGTGTTGGTGACTGGAAAATGGATGCATTTGTGGAGAATACAATTAAAGAGATCCGTGAAAAAGTCGGAGACGGCAGAGTACTGCTTGCATTATCAGGCGGAGTTGATTCTTCAGTGGCAGCAGGATTACTTTCCAGAGCGATCGGAAAGCAGCTTACCTGCGTATTCGTAGATCACGGTCTTCTTCGCAAAGATGAGGGAGATGAGGTAGAGGCTGTATTCGGACCGAAAGGACAGTTCGATCTGAACTTTATCCGTGTGAACGCACAGGAGAGATATTATAATAAACTTGCAGGCGTTACAGAGCCGGAAGCAAAGCGTAAGATCATTGGTGAAGAATTTATCCGTATTTTTGAAGAAGAAGCAAAGAAGATTGGTGCAGTTGATTTCCTTGCACAGGGAACAATTTATCCGGATGTTGTAGAAAGTGGTCTCGGTGGAGAATCTGCAGTGATCAAGTCCCACCACAACGTAGGAGGACTTCCGGATTATGTAGATTTCAAAGAAATCATCGAGCCGCTTCGTGACCTCTTCAAAGACGAGGTTCGCAAAGCAGGATTGGAACTTGGACTGCCGGAGAAGTTGGTATTCCGTCAACCATTCCCGGGACCGGGACTTGGAATCCGCATCATTGGTGAAGTAACAGCCGATAAGGTTCGTATCGTTCAGGATGCAGATGCTATCTACCGTGAGGAGATTGCCAATGCAGGACTTGACCGCACGATCGGTCAGTACTTCGCAGCACTGACGAACATGAGAAGTGTTGGTGTTATGGGTGATGAGAGAACTTATGATTATGCCGTTGCACTGAGAGCAGTGAATACAGTTGATTTCATGACTGCAGAGGCGGCAGAGATCCCGTATGAAGTTCTGAATAAGGTGATGAGCAGAATTATCAATGAAGTGCGTGGAGTAAACAGAGTATTCTATGATCTGACGAGTAAGCCACCGGGAACGATTGAGTTTGAATAGTAAACAGGGAGCCGGGAAGCCGCATAAACAGCGGACTTTCCGGCTTTTAGTGTGTGGCGTGATACCTTTTTGATACCTGTTTGAGCTAGGGCTTTTGTGAAAGTCCTATGAAATTAGCAATTTCATCAACGGTAGGATGTAAAATAGTGTTTGATAATTGAAGTTTTTTTATTGAAAGACCTTTAAAAAGCTCTTGATTTTTATATTTACATAGTATTTCATAATCTTCTTTGCTTATATCAGTCTCTCCATGCATTGAAGAATTTCTAAATTGATATAATTCATCTAAAGGTTCATACAGTTTATATGGTAAAAAGTCAATGTTTATGCCACGTTTGCGAACTAGATTTTTCATATCATACCAATTTAAGTGTTTTGTTGGTATATTTTCAAGTCCAGATAGTTGAATGATTTCATTGACCTCACGTTCTATAATTGAAAGGTATTGTTTCATAAGAATGCTAGGTGCAATAGTGAATCTGTCGTCCTTTAAATAATATTCTTCTTCAATGACATCAGCGGAAACTAGATCTAAAATAGATGCATCAGTAAGTCCGCAATATTGTGTTTTGTAGAGCATATATAAATCATTGATTCTGTTGGTGCTATGCCAATCTATATAAATAGCTTTATTGGGGTTGCTTGTTGTGTTAAGAGTGATGTTTTGAACAGTATCATATATATCAACGGTAATATCAATATCTGAAATACTAACGTCAATACCTCTTGTAACAATACAATATGCAGTAACTAAGAAAGCATTCATTGCTGAATAACAACAGCGGACATAGTCATTTTTCATTAGATACTCGTTATAATTGCTTATTAGTAATTCATTAATAATTTGGCGTTCACTTGTTGTTAATTTTGGAAGTGCTAATGCACGTTCCGTTACACTTTGAGATGGGGACATACAATTTAAAAAAGTTTGGTATTCGTGTATTCCATTAGAAGAACGTAACAAATTTTTTGTATGTTGAATAATCATCTGGTCATTTATGGTGGTAAATGATAGTAGTCCAATTAATTGTTCAAGGCTACAAAGAACAAAAGCACGCTCTCCGTTAAAAGGATTTGTTTTTCCTACGATTTGTTGATTTGAAACCATAAATAGATTTTTAGTGTATGCAGATATTTCAGGTTCACTAATATTAATGGATGTAGTGCCTGATTTTGGATTATTATTCATGTTGGCCATTTCTCCAATCATAGGAATTATTTTTCTTGTCATGTCCTTCTTCATCAACATCACTGCTGGAAGCAGGCCAGTTGATTTTCCATTCAAAATATTCGTCCTCTGAAATCTCACCGCTTTTTAGCTGTTCTTTCCGTAAACACCATTCACGCAGAAATTCATTGACAAGACCATAATCAATCCACATACCGACAGGGGCCTGAGCTGGCCACTCGTCACTATCATTATAGCGAACAGACTTATCATCAGAAGCGTTGCACTTGCCGGGATTACGGACAAGCTGAAACAGATGAAAGGTGTTGTGGTTGTCCTCGTCAAGCCAAAAAAAAGTCTGCATAATGTCCTCGGCGCACCCGGGAGCTTCGGTAACAAAATTGATATAGTTGATATTCAAAATCTTGGCAATTTCCATGAGAGTGTCTTTTTTGGGAACACGATAGCTGGATTCGTACTGTGCAATACGAACATCAGCGTTGCGTTCCTCATATCCTAATTTCAAGCCTAATTCCCGTTGCGTTAATCCCCGAAATGTTCGGATTCTCTTTATTCGTTCTCCTAATACCATAATCTGTATCCTTTCTGAACTTTATAGATTATATATCATAATCCATTCTTCTTCGTTTTCCCTTGCAATTTCAAAACCGATTTTTCGATACATTTCAGCCGCATAATTAGCCTTTTGAACGGAAAGCGAAACACGTTTATAACCATGTGTTTTCAACAAAGACAGCATTTCTTTCATCATATTGGTTCCTATCCCCTGTCCTCTGTATTCTTTATACAGAGAGATTGCAAGGGAGGGAGTTTCTTCATCAATATGTCCGTAATCATTCATAATGCGTACCCAAACGGCACCAACGATTTTTCCCTCAATTTCTGCGACTAATGCAAAATCATCTTTTAACGCTCCGAAACGTTCTACATAAATTTGCAATTCGGGAGAAGCAATAATATCTCTTGGTGGCGGTTTTATACCGTTTGGAATAAAAATAGCTTCATATAGGAAATCGCTCAATAGCGGATATTCCGGCACTGTCATTTTTCGTATCGTATATTCCATAAATCCCTCCTTATAAAATGGCTATCCCGTTTCCTACATTGTAGCACACATAAAATAATACAGCAACAAAAACTTATCAGAAATGCTAAATTTAATAAAAAAGATAAATTTAACAAAAAAGCTATTGACAATAACAGAAATGTTAAGTATACTGAAAATATAAAACTTAACAAAAAAGTTAAAAAGGAGGATGTGCATTTGAAAAATGATTTATTTGTAACAGCCGGAGAAGTGGCGCAGGACTTAGGCGTTTCCAAACCATTTGCTTATAAGCTGGTGCGGCAGATGAACGAAGAACTGGAAGCGAAAGGATTTATCACAATCGCCGGACGGGTGAGCAGAAAATACTATGAAGAAAAGTTTTATGGTATGGCGCAGGCGAATTGAAAGGAGTGAGAATATGGCGGCGTACAAAGACGAACAGCGTGGAACATGGTATGTATCTTTTCATTATTACGACTGGACTGGTAAGAACTGCCGGAAAGTCAAGAGAGGGTTTAAGACCAAACGGGAAGCAACAGAGTGGGAGCGGCATTTCCGTATGAAAGAAGCGGCAGAGCTGGATATGACTTTTGAGGATTTTGTAAAAGCCTATACAAGAGACATGAAACCGAAGCTGAAACACAATACCTGGCTGACAAAGGAGCATATTTTGCGGACAAAGCTGCTTCCCTATTTTAAAGACAAGAAAATGCGTGATATTCGTCCGAAAGACATTATCCAGTGGCAAAATGAGCAGATTTCTTATCGTGATGAAAAAGGAAAGCCCTATGCTCCGACTTATTTGAAAACTTTGCAATCAGAATTGAGCGCATTGTTTAATCATGCGGTACGGTTCTACGAACTGAAAAGCAATCCTGTTGTAAAGGCGGGGTCGTTGGGAAAGGGGAAAGCGGAGGAAATGCTTTTCTGGACGAAAGAAGAATATCTGAAATTCATTGAAGCGATAAAGGACAAACCATATTCCTATCATGCGTTTCAGATATTGTACTGGTGCGGCTTACGGGTAGGCGAACTGTTAGCCCTCACATCGCAGGATATTGATTTTGACAACAAAGTCATTCGGATAACAAAATCCTATCAGCGGTTAGAGGGCGAAGATGTGATTACAGACCCAAAGACACCGAAAAGCAAACGGAATGTGAGTATGCCGGATTTCTTGTGTGAAGAATTGAAAGATTATATCGGCAGGTTGTACGGGATTCTTCCCACTGACCGTATTTTTCATCTGACGAAAAGTTTCTTGCACCATGAAATGACGAGAGGAGCGGAGAAAGCGGGAGTAAAACGCATTAGAATCCATGATTTGCGGCATTCTCATGTATCGCTGCTTATTAGTATGGGATTCTCGGCAGTATCAATCGGAAACAGAGTAGGGCATGAAAGTGTAGATATTACTTATCGCTATGCTCATATGTTTCCGACAGAGCAGACACAAATGGCAAAATTATTGAATGAAGAATTTAAGGAGGGCGCAGAGGAATGAGCGGTACACACAAATATCCAACAATCAGTTTCCGTATCTCTCCCAGAGAACGGGAAGAAATTGAAGCAAAGATTTTCGCAAGCGGCATGAAGAAAAAAGATTATTTTATCCGCTCCTGCATTTATAACCGTGTGTGTGTGGTAGGCAAGAAAGAAACAGTCTATCAGATTGTGGAACGGTTGCAGGAAATGGAAAAGCATCTGGTGAAACTGGCAGAGCAAGTTGATAGCAAAGAGCCGGGGATTACTTCCGAAGAAATCAGGGATTTGCAGGAAACCTATGAAAATATGCTGAAAGCAATTCTCTGGATGCTGGACGGAGCAAGGTATTTATGGCAGGGCGAAGAAAAAAGCCCCGACAGCGACAACTGTTAGGGCTGTGATAACTGGAAAACCTCTGTTATCAACAATCACAATTCAAGTATAGCAGAGGTTTCTTCCAGTGACAATGAAAATTTTCAGAAATGGAGGGCATTATGGAGGGAACCAGAACAGAATTACAGATGATTAAAATGTCGGAGATACAGTCGCAGGAGGTAGCGTGGCTGTGGTATCCGTTTATTCCCTACGGGAAGCTGACGATTGTGCAGGGCGATCCGGGGGACGGAAAGACAACGCTGGTATTGAATATAGCGGCGAAGCTGTCAAAGGGCGAGGGCATAGACAGTGAAATGAAGTTGACGGAGCCGCTGGCTGTGATTTATCAGAGTGCTGAGGACGGGCTTGCCGATACGGTAAAGCCCCGGCTGGAAGCGGCAGGAGCAGACTGCGAAAATATTTCCGTCATTGATGAGAGTGTAAAATCACTTTCCATGATAGATGAACGTCTGGAAGAAGCGGTCATAAGGACAAGGGCGAAGCTATTGATTTTAGACCCGATACAGGCGTATCTCGGCGGCGGTATGGATATGAACCGGGCAAACGAAGCAAGGGATATGACAAAGAAGCTGGCGGCTCTGGCGGAGAAATATCAATGCGCTATTGTGCTTGTAGGGCACATGAACAAAGCGGCAGGAAATAAGGCGGCGTACCGGGGCATGGGTTCCATTGATTTCTTTGCGGTGGCAAGAAGCGTTCTGTTGGTTGGCAGAGTGGAGGGAGAAGCAAATATAAGAGCTGTAGTCCAGATAAAAAATAATCTGGCGGCGTTTGGACACCCGAAAGCCCTTGAACTGTCGGAGGACGGTTTTCACTGGCTCGGAGATTATGAGATTACCGCAGATGAAGTATTAGGCGGTATCGCTCCGAAAGCGAATAAGCTGGAACAGGCGAAGCGTCTGCTCCGGGAATTAGCAGAAACAAAAAATGCCATGCAGAGCAATGAGATTTTCAATTTTGCAGAAGAACGGAGCATATCCAGACGGACACTTGAAAATGCGAAAAAGGAAATGGGTATCAGAGCAAAACGGATAAACAATTCATGGTATTGGGAACTGGATAAAATCAGACTGGAATAAGGCAACAGCGCAACAATGCAGAATATATAGAATTTGCGGGCTTGGTGCCTGCAAGGTTGCAAAAGATATAGACCTTGCGTTGTTGCGGTCTTGAAAAGGAGGGCGAATATGATACGACAGCCGGAATGGGGAACAAGAAACGTGAACAAATATTTTTACGAGAGTGAAGCCCGGAGGATTGCTGCACTCAATGAGATATTCGAAGATATAGAATTGACTGAGGCAGAAATGCGGACGCTGGTATGGCTGTGCGGGTGGGAGGAATGTACAGTGGAAAACGTACTTTCAGCTATCCGAAAAGCTATGGCGGCGGAAGCAAAGCGGCGGGAACGGCCGCTCCGTCCGTAGGACGGAAAAGCCCTCGGCAGAGCGCAAAGGCAGCTTTTGATAGAGCGGAGCCTGTCAAAAGTGCTTTTGCGTTACTTTCGGCGAAAGTAACAAAGCCTATGCGTCGTATCCGGCGCTGATTACCCTAACAGGTAGAAAGGAAATTGATTGAAGCGAACGATTAGCTTTATGACAGGGAAAGGCTCTGTCAACCATAACAGCAGAAAATTCCATGCGAAGAATACTGACCCGGAGCGAAGCTGTCTGAACGTGGAATACTGCAACGAAAATGCTAAAGACGTATATCACGAATTATTTGATGAAGCACTCGCCCGGTACAATGCGAAGCAGGCCAGAAGTGACCGCCGGATTGACGATTATTATGAGAAAATCTGTTCCGGCAAGCAGGAGAAGCCATTCCATGAGATTATCCTGCAAATTGGGGATAAGGACAACATGGGAGCGAAAACGGAAAACGGACAGCTTGCCGCCAAAGTGCTGGATAAATATATGCAGGACTTCCAGCGGAGAAATCCTACATTGAAGGTATTTAGCGCCTATCTTCACATGGACGAAGCAACGCCCCACTTGCATATAGATTTTGTACCGTATATAACCGGAAGCAAGCGGGGGCTTGATACAAGAGTATCATTGAAACAGGCGTTATCTGCTCTTGGATTCAAAGGCGGTACAAGACGGGAAACGGAATTAAATCAGTGGGTGGCTTATGAGAAAGAACAACTCGCCGCTGTCATGATGGAACATGGGATTGAGTGGGAGAAGAAAGGCATACATGAAAAGCATTTGTCTGTTCTGGATTTTGAGAAAAAGGAGCGGGCAAAGGAAGTTGCGAAACTGGAGCAATCTATTTCTGACGGAAAAGAACGATTATCAGATATTCAGATTCAGCAGAGGAAAGCAGAACAGGAAACGGAGCAGATACGACAGGAGGGCGCAGCAATCCAGCAGGAAGTATCGGAACTTTCGGAAACAAGTAATTTGCTGAAGGAGCAGGCGGCAACGCTGGCGGAGGATAAGGAAAAACTGTTATCTGACAATGAGAAATTAGAGAAGCAACAGAAAAAACTACAACAGGAGATTGAGAAAATGGCTCAGTCTAAGGCGGTCATGGAACGGAACATACACGCCTATGACGAGGACGAGAAGTGGCAGTTGCCGGAGCCGGGAGCGTTGATGTCTGCAAAGGCTTATAAGGATAAAAAGGCTATGCCGCTTGTGGAGAAGCTGAAAGAGGCGATAAAGGCGCTGACGATTAAATGTGTCCAGCTTGCGGAACAGGAGAAGAAACAGAAAGCGAGAATTATCCGGCAGGAGCAGCAGATCAGCCGCCTGACAAATAAGGTCATGGAGCAGAGCAGCACCATAGAACGATTACAGGAGAAAGCGGTGGATTTGGGGCGTTTGGAGCGTTATTTTGGCAGAGAACAGGTACAGTCGATAGTAGAACAGTCAAAGGCTCTGGAACGGGCGGAAAAGGCAAATAAGCGTCCGAAACGTGCATTTGAAATAAGTAGATAAGGGGAGTGATACAGTGACGGATATGGAGAAAAAAGTTATGGTTCGGCTATGTGCGAAAATCCTTTCGGAGACAGATTTGTATGATATGGATACGGAAGTACGCAATCTAATTGACTGGATATGTGTATCGGAGCAGATAAAATCAAACAATAATGAGATACGAAGTCTGACCGGGGAATATAAGCGGATAGAGCCGGATTGCCGGGAGGGAGTGCGGGCGCAGTTGGAACGCATGAAAGCACTTTGTAAAGAACGTGACAGTCTGTATGAGAAACAGAATGATTTGAGAGGACAAAAGCAGAAAATTGAGAGAGCGTTGGAACGGTAGAAATTTGGGGCATGGCGGCGGCTGTGCTCCTTATTTTTTGTGGTAAATTTGCCGATAGTGTGCTAAAATCAAAGAGCAGAGATAAAAACACAACGTAAGGGATAACATCTCTTATAGAGCCGGTAGGTAGTCCGGCCGCACCGCTTTGGTGTAAGTAGCCCTCCCTCCTTGGGTCGTCCGTTCTTTGTTCAGTACAATCATTTAAGGAGGAATTGTCATGGACAAAGTATCGGGCAGATTGACAGTATTTTTTGAGGAACCATTCTGGATAGGTGTTTTTGAACGCATATCGGAGGGAAAGCTATCTGTATGTAAGGTTACGTTTGGAGCGGAACCGAAAGATTACGAGATATATGAATTTGTTCTGAAAAATTACTATCGGCTGAAATTTAGTCCGACTGTGGCAACTGATGTAAAGGAAGCTGGTCGCAATCCGAAGCGGGTACAGCGAGAAGTGCGAAAACAGGTACAGAATACCGGCATAGGCACAAAATCGCAGCAGGCTTTGAAATTGCAGCAGGAGCAGCTAAAAACTGAACGCAAGACTGTGAGCCGGGAACAACGGGAAGCAGAAAAACAGCGGCAGTTTGAACTGAAACAGCAGAAAAGGAAAGAAAAGCATAGGGGCAGGTAATTCCTGCTCCGGCTTTTCTCAATTAGATTGCTATGGGCTATTATTACGCTTTAGAGTGTTTGAAACGATTATTTTACAAGGGTTTGGAAGTGCAAAAATGGCGTTGGTGATACCTTTATACCTATATCATTCAAATCCGGTTTTTGTTGTGTAACGGGAGCGATTGTGTAATCTTTGGTTTGTTTTCAAATGATGTGGGGAGGGAGTAAAATGTTAGTACTTGGCATAAACAAAATTTTAAAGTGGTGTCAGATTACAAATGGTGGTAGGACATATACTTGTCCAACAAAATATATAAATGGAGAATTGTTTTTTCGATTTAAGAACGAATGGCATAAAGTAGCCGAGTTTGTGTCTGACCATGCAGAAGAATTGGTTGAAGAGGGCGGGAAGATATTTTCACAACCGTTTAAGCAATAAGAGTAAAAAATATTCATATCGTTTTAATCCAGCTTTGGCTATGTATGTAAAGGTAGTGATTAGTATTTTGTTGTTGAATATAATTACATGGTGCTAGCACCATGTGTGTTTTTTGAACAAAGACCAGCTAGTTATAGTCAATACCTAAAAGACAAAAAATAGATATTTTTCTTT
>OHSN01000276.1_pt1 | contig 25611 bp, 26 predicted proteins | sample 1578691 | NCBI WGS metagenome assembly OHSN01 (sample SAMEA3879551, study PRJEB24766) | human gut metagenome | biome: human-associated habitat; feature: feces | place: USA | collected 1985/1987 | reverse complement strand
ATATGCACAACCTTTCATTTGTCATTTTACTAACTTTTTAATTCAACCAACGGGTAATACCTATAACAAAAAGTACTGCAATTGTTAATACACACCCAGTAACAACTCCCAAGAAGAATATCAAACCCTTTCTCATAAGTAATATTTTTAATAACATTCAAATATACAACATAATTCTGAATCACAGAACAATTGAGAGCGAAGAAATTACAGCATTAATTCCCTCGCTCTATACATAACTTTATTTCCCCAGCGACTTGAATACTTTGGCTATACAACGCTTTTTCTGCTCCATATTGGGGTGTACATATAAGTCCAGCGTAGTTGAAATGTTGGAATGCCCTAATAATACGCTAACAGTCTTATAATCACAACCGACTTCTATACAGCGAGTCGCAAAGCTATGACGGAGTCCATGATACTTCAGCTTGGGAATATCAAGTTTCTCCATAAGCCTTTTATAGTAGTTTCTGTACGTGCGTGGCTCTGTTGGACGCTCGTCATTGGTAAGGATATAATAGTCATCGTTAACTACTTTTTTCAAAGGCTTTAACATTCCAAGCAACTCTTTGTTCATCGGTATCTCACGGCAGGAGTTTTTTGTTTTTGGCGTGTTGATGACCAACTCTGTATGTTTTCTCTCCCCTTCTATGAGATAGATGCGTTCTATCGTCCGATTAACGGTTAGAATCCCATCAGAGACATTGATGTCGCTCCATTTCAAAGCACAGATTTCACCAATACGAAGACCGGTACTAAGGCTGATATAGATACCAAGTCCCGGAAAGGAAAAGTGGTTCTGAATATAATTCAGAATCTTTTTGTGATTTGCCACAGACAAAACCTCCAACTTTTTAGTAGCAACATCTGTGGGGTACTTAATATCCCATTCGTAATAGCTCATCCATTCGTTTTTCACTCCGAATTTCATAACCATCTTCAGAACAATCAAAATGTCCTTAACAGATTTTACGCTCAATCCGCCTTCCAACTTTTCAAGCACAAAGCCTTGTACATTATTTTCATGAAGTTCGTTACTCTCACCAAACCTTGGCAAAATGTGATTTTCAAGAATCAACATGTAGGCTGCCAATGTCGATTGTTTCACATACGGTCGCTTGTCTTCTCGCCATGCATCCGAAATTTCTCTAATGGTTTTCTGAATCATAATCTTGATTTTAATTGGTTCTAATAATTAGAGAAATATAATAGGTAATGTTCCCCCTTTGAGATTCCCGGAATTCAGTGGGGAGTGGGAGAAATGTAAAGTGTCCGAGCTATTAGACTTCTATTCAACTAATTCTTTGAGTTGGGAACAACTTGAATATGGAACGAAAGCCATGATAAACTTACATTATGGGCTCATTCATGTGGGACTTCCTACGATGGTAGATTTGACAAGAGATAGACTACCCAATGTCAAAAAAGGTAATATGCCTAAAAATTTTGAATTGTGCAAAGAAGGAGATATTGCCTTTGCTGATGCTTCGGAAGATACGAATGAGGTTGCAAAAGCTGTTGAGTTTTTCGATCTTGATAGGAAAGATGTAGTCTGTGGATTGCACACAATTCATGGACGAGATAATTCTAATCAGACGGTTATTGGCTATAAAGGTTATGCGTTTGCTTCCTATTCATTCCACAAACAGATTAGAAGAATTGCTCAAGGGACAAAGGTTTTCTCTATAAGTGTTCGTAATTTTGATGAAGTGTATATTGGAGTCCCTTCAAAAGAAGAACAAACTAAAATTGCAAAACTACTAATCGCCATAGATGAACGCATAGCTACCCAAAACAAAATCATTGAAAAATATGAATCCTTAATTCAGGCAATTATTTATCAGAAAAAGACGGTTGGAATACGCAAGGGTAATTGGCAGAAAACAGAATTAAGCGACGTTCTGCAAGAGCGAATCGAAAAGAATATAAATGGTCATATTATTTGTTCCGTTTCCGTCAGCAAAGGTGTCGTTAATCAGATTGAATATCTTGGACGTTCTTTTGCGGCAAAAGAAACACTTCATTACAATGTCGTTAAATGCGGCGACATTGTTTACACGAAAAGCCCTACCGGAGATTTCCCGTATGGTATAGTGAAACGTAGCTATATTAAAGATGATGTTGCGGTTTCACCCCTGTACGGTGTCTATATGCCTGTAAATGATTACATCGGAGTTATTCTGCACTTCTATTTCATGCAACCAAGCAACGTTTTCAATTATTTGCATCCACTTATACAGAAAGGGGCAAAGAATACCATCAACATTACTAACGAACGTTTCTTGAAAAACTCTATCCCCCTCCCCAAAACAGAGAATGAAGCAATCTATATTGCGAATACCTTGATAAGCATTCAGAAAAAGATTGATATAGAGAAAAAAATGTTGCGGTCATATGAAAAGGAGAAACAATATTTGCTTAGTAAGATGTTTATATAAACAACTGGCTTAAGAGGTGATTTTTCTGTTTACAAAGCAACTTGGCTAGGCTCTTTTCAACGGAAAGTTTATCTGAATAGGTTTTGAGGGCTGAGTATATATTCCTCTGCCTTTCTACTGTTGGAAAAGAAAAACCTTTCTTCATAAAGTCATTCTTTTGCAGATTAAAGCGTGTACTGCCTTGTGCCAGCGGAAAAACCACCTTTCTAAACGACCTTGTTGAAACATAAAATGCTAAGAAAGGAGGGAAAATCTTATTTTCATCTATAATATGGATGCCAAAGCAGAAACTATTTAGGTATAATGGATAAGTGTCTCCTAAATACACAGCCCCCATTCCAACTTCCTCTGCCGTTTCAGATGACAAGGTAAAAAGAATGTCACCATAATGGACAACTGATTGTTGTTCAGTTCCATTGATTTTGACTAAACCAATATTAGTCGTATCAATGATTTGATTCTGATAGACATTCATATATGTTATGTACGGACAGCCTTCACCAAAATCCCCTGCACTTTTACCTGATAAGCCGGAATACGATTTTCCAAAATCACTAAAGGCCAATTCAACTTTATGTTGGTCTGATTCTATCAAAGTATCACACATTGCCTGAATTAAGGATTCATATTTTTCAATGATTTTGTTCTGGGTAGCAATACGCTTATCTATCGCTATTAACAATTTTGCAATTTTAGCCTGCTCGTCTTTTGAAGGAACACCAATGTAAGTTTCATCAAAATTACGAACACTTACTGAGAACACCTTTGTACCCTGAGCAATTCTCCTGATTTGTTTATGAAAAGATTCGGAAGCAAAAGCATAACCTTTATAACCAATAACGGTTTGATCTGTATTATCTCGTCCATGTATGGTATGTAATCCTGAAACAATTTGTTGACCATTACAATTAAGAATTTCAATAGCTTTGGCTACATCGTTCGTATCCTCAGAAGCATCAGCAAAAGAAACATCTCCCTCTTTGAATAGTGTATATGATTTCGGCACAATCTCTTCCTTTATATAAGGAAGTAAATCGGAAGAGGCATCAACCATTGTAGGCAAACCTTTATGAATTAATCCATAATGCAAATTCTTGATTTGTCCATTACTGTAGTCTAACTGTTCCCATGATAGAGAATTAGTCGGATAAAAATCTAAAAGGTTTGAAACTCTTACTTTTTTCCATTCCTCAGTAAATTCTGGAAATCTCAGATTTGGAACATTAAGGACTTTTTTATCTTTATTATTTGTCATAATCATTATTCTTTATCAGGATTAATATCAAACGGTAGAAAGTTGTCACCGGTATTAAAGCGGTCAAAATCCGAACTAAACAAGCGGTCTTGAATGATTCGGTATTTTTCAAATTCGGCTTCAGCAAATTTCTTGGCAAACTCAGCCGTAACTTTGCCTGCATCAGTAAGGATTGCATCACCACCTGCTTCCAGAATGATGTCAATACGTTTTGCCCAATCTTCCATTGTCATAGGTATATGACGCTTTGCCATACGCTCTGCCATGTCCAGAACTGCATTGACCAAACGTCCCATATCTTCCAGTTCTATACCTTTCAGGTAGTTCTTGGCAATACTTACATCAGTCTTGACTATTTTCCCGTCTGGGGCATTCTCCCAGGTAGTCAGCCCCATGTGTTCTTTTTCAGCATCAGCTCTGCTCACAATCAGTTCTGCTGCTGTTTGGCCGTGTACAGCATAATGCATTTTGTTCTGAACCTTCTTGAAAAATAACTTTGTGGTTGGAGCATCACGATTATAATCAATAGCTGTGGCGTAGATGTCAGTAAGTTTTTGATAAAACCGGCGTTCACTGAGACGGATCTCACGAATCTCAGCCAGTAAGTGCTCAAAATAGTCCTCACCGATAAATGATCCATTTTCCATACGTTTCTTGTCTATCACATAACCACGTATAGAGAATTGACGGATGACTGAGGTACACCATTGGCGGAATTGTGTGGCTCTGATACTGTTTACTCGATACCCTACAGATATAATGGCATCCAAATTGTAGAACAGGGTCTTTCTGTTGACTTGACGTTCACCCTCTGTTTGAACTACCGAGAAAAACTCGGTAGTTGCTTCTTTCTGTAACTCCTGACTGGCATATATATTCTTCAGGTGCAAACCGATGTTGTCTGTCGAACAATCAAATAAGGTTGCCATAGCTTTCTGCGTACACCAGATGGTATCATTCTGATACATCACCTGTATGCCATCTTCCTTGCCCTCAATGGCGAAGATTAGGAATTCTGCCGTACTGTTTCTTATCTCAAACCGTTTTGCCATTATACCTCCATTTATTCAACTAGTCCCAATTCTTTCAAATACACCTCAATCTCTTTGTCCAGTTCGGCACGTTTGGCTTCAAGTTCTTTGATTTCTGCCATTACGGCCTTGATGTCGATAGGTTCTTCTTCCTCAAAGGTATCAACGTACCGGGGGATATTCAGGTTGTAGTCATTGTCGGCCACTTCTTGTAAGGTGGCAAGATGACTGTACTTTTCTATTTCCTTTCGGTCACGGTAGGTTTCAACAATCTTCTGTATATGCTGTGGACGAAGCTTGTTTTGAGTCTTTACTTTTTCAAACTCCTTGCTTGCGTCAATGAACAGGATATTGTCATCTTCCTTACGGCATTTCTTGAAGACAAGAATACAGGTCGGAATACTTGTACCATAGAATATGTTGGCTGGTAATCCGATAATGGCATCTATGTAGTTCTTTTTTTCTATGAGGAAACGGCGGATAACACCTTCGGCATTTCCACGGAACAACACGCCGTGAGGAGCTACGCAAGCCATTGTACCGCCTTCATTCAAGTGATAAATCATGTGCAGGATAAAGGCGTAATCGGCTGTTTTCTTCGGTGCAAGCCGTCCGGCCTTGCTGAAACGGTCATCATTGTTGAACTTGTCGGCGGCACTCCATTCGGCTGAGAACGGCGGATTTGCGACTACCGCATCAAACTGGGTATCACCGAAAGCGTCCCATTCGAGCGTATCACCGTTTTCTATTTTGAAGTTGCTGAACTTGATTCCGTGAAGCAGCATATTCATTCTGGCAAGATTGTAGGTAGTAGGATTCTTTTCTTGTCCAAATATATCAACAGCCTTTCCTATACTTGCTGCACGTAACAATAACGAACCGCTGCCACAAGTAGGATCATACACATTGCGCAGACGTTGGTGGCCAATAGAAACAATTTCCGCCAATATGCGACTGACTTCCTGAGGTGTATAGAACTCTCCTGCTTTCTTTCCGGCTCCAGCAGCAAATTGGGAAATCATGTATTCGTAGGCATCACCAAGAATATCAATTTCCTGTGAGGCTTCCACACCAAAATCTATATCATCCAAAGCAAGAAGCACATTGCTGACCAATGTATTCTTATCGTCAGCAGTCTTACCCAACTTAGGAGAAGCCAAATCAATATCAGAGAACAGTCCTCCGAAATCCTCTTCGCTATCCTGTCCAAGTGTACTGTCCTCTATGCGTTTCAAAGAACGTTCCAGCATAGGCAGTATATTTTCTTTCCGCTTGATAGTATCTATCACAGATGAGAATAGGAATTGTGGTTCTATAAAATAACCGATATTTTCCAGACACTGTTTTTTGACCTCTTCCTGCAATTCCGCAGCATCAGCATCGGTCATGTCCCATAATTCCTTAAAGGTCACTTCATCGTCTTCAAGCGCACTGTTAGCATATTTCTCTATTTTTTCCGACAAGTATTTGTAAAAGATAAACCCCAAGGTAAAATACATAAAGTCGCTTGCCGACATATTGCCACGCAAACGGTTTGCGACCTCCCAAAGTTGGTCACGGAGTTTCTGTTGTAATTCTTCGCTCATAATTTTATTTCAATTCTTTAATTTCATAACCCAATTTATCGGCAAGCTCAAAAATCTTACCTATATTTCCTTTTCCATGCTGTGATGAAACAACAAATTTAACACCATCATTAGAAATAAGGATGTCTTTTTCAAACCATCTTTTATGAGTGTCAGATGTTTGACTTTTCCAACGGTTTACTTCATCAACTGTTTTAATTAAACGATTAGGCAATAATTCAACTAATTCATTATAATTAACATGGTTAGAACCGACATAAACACGAATAACCTCTAATGCCAGCCTACCTTTTCCATAAGAACCAACTCCGTTAAGTGAATACTTTGTATAATCTTTTCCGTGATTGGTGCATTTTTGAATAGGCATAGATATTGGGTTATCACTACACACAGGTTGATTATTATCATACTCTGTTACGACAGCATCATCAATGGTTAATGCTATTTCTTTAAGAATTTCCAGTGCTTTTTGTGGTGCAACATTAAAAAACTCTCGGTTCTGACGAATACGAAAGTTCGTCAAATTGTCAATTATATTGTGTACAAGTTTTTCGACCTCATTATATTTTGCCGTTTTAATTGTGGCAAATATCTCAAAAGGCAAAGGTACAGCCGTATTATCAAGTTCCTTTGAGCGTACATCAACAGGTCTGGAACTTTTACCAATCTTTACCCAATCCTCACGAAAACTTGGATTGGTTAAAATATAAACATATCCTGGTTCTTTTATCTTATCCATACTCTTTAATCCCAACTAAAAGTTCTAATGATACAACGCAGACGGTCAAGAATGCGTGTCAATGCTTTTCTTGTCTTTATCAGGCCAAGATGTTTCTCTCTCAAAGCCTTTTGTATAATTTCCGGCTGTTCCTTCTGCAAATAGTCATACTCTTTTATATAGAGATTAAGCACCTCGGAAGAAATTTGTTCTTCATCAGCCAAATCACATATAGCTTTATTTCGTTCAGATACAATATACTGGTTCAGGCGTTCCTCCAATTCATTTGTACCGTCAGCCTTATTACGCCCAGTCATGAAGTTTTCCTTGTCTTCATCCACATTCTTTTTGATAAAGCCGTCTATGAGTTTGGCTTTGCCTCTCATTCCAGCATCCTTAATCATAGTATCAATGATATGCTGGCGTTTAGCAGAATAATCATCGCTATATGGGTCAAGGTCGGCAATGAGTTCAAGGATATAAGCCACATTGATAATGTCACTATGCAGAAGCTCAAGACAGAAATCTATATCTTCCAAGCCTTGATTACTGCCGTATGGCACAGGGTCTTCCGCAACAACTGGTGGTGTAACTGGAGGATTGATAAAGCCAACTGTTATGTCGAGGTATTTACTCTTATAGTCGTTGAATTGTTGTTCTGTCAGTCCAAGATCGTCCGCATCTTCGCTATAATCTTCGTATATCTGGATTTCTGCGTGTTTGCGGATTATATCACGAAAAGCAAGCACAAAATTCTTTTTGTCGTTTTCACTTTGCAGAAAGTCTATGCTGCCGGGCGTAGGATATTTTTGAAGAAACTCTGTTGCTAAAGTTCTGTATTCCTGTTTTACTTCCTCAAACGGAGGGCGCACTATATCCTCAGGATTGTCAGAGTTACTAAATAACCTGATAGACGTATCAACATTACTTTTCAAGTCACGAAAACAAACGATTTTACCAAAACGCTTCTTCTCGTTCAGTACTCGGTTGGTACGACTGAACGCTTGCAGCAAGCCATGATACTCCATGTTTTTATCCACATAGAGCGTATTCAGTTTCTTGCTGTCAAAGCCGGTTAAGAACATACCCACGACAAGGCAAAGGTCAAGCGGTTTCATGTCCGTTTTCTTCTTTTTCATGCGCAGGTTGATGTCATCATAGTATGCTCGGAAATTCTCAGTCGTGAAAGCTGTTCCGTACATTTTATTGTAATCATCCATGATGGCTTGCAGTTCGTCAGCTTCGCCTACACTTTGACTTGTATATTGACCTGTACCCATACCTGTCTGGTCATCATCCTGGCTACTATTGGCTGCGTATGTAAACACTGCACCGATTCGGATTTTAGGATTCAAAGATTTGAAAATCTTGTAATAGCGTATAAGCATCGGAACGGACTGCACGGCAAACAAGGCATCAAATTCTCCATCAAATGTGGATTTGTTGAAATTGTTAAGGATGAATTTTGCAATTTCTTCCATCCGGGCTTGATTGTCATTATCAACGACTTCATTGCCGTGATAGTATTCCACAAGGAAACCAAGCACGTTTTCATCCGCAATGGCATCCTTAATCAGATATTTATGGAGGCAATTGCCGAATATTTCTTTGGTGGTATGTCCGTCCACCGCATTCTCAGTAAAAATAGGCGTTCCGGTAAAGCCGAATATCCGGGCATTGTCAAAGAACTTCATAATCTTCTTGTGGCTGTCCCCGAAATGACTGCGATGACACTCATCAAATATCATTACGATACGTGAGTGACGGACAGATTCAATCTTGTTGCTATACCAAGTCTTGCTGACTGCGGAGTTGAGTTTCTGAATGGTAGTGATAATAATCTTTGAATTGCTTTGCAGTCGCTTCACAAGTTCATCCGTATTGTCGGTACTATCCACCGCACCCGGCTCAAATGCCTCGTATTCCGATTGTGTCTGAGTGTCGAGGTCATGACGGTCAACTACAAACATCACCTTATCTACATCATCCAATTCCGATACAAGCTGTGCCGCCTTGAATGAAGTTAATGTTTTTCCAGCCCCTGTTGTATGCCAGATATAGCCATTGTCGTTAGAGTTTTGTACCCTGTCCAAAATCTTCTCTACCGCATAAAATTGATAAGGGCGAAGCACCATCAGGCACTTGTCGCCCTCATGCAGTACAATATATTTTCCTATAATTTTACCGAGCGTACACTTCTCTAAGAAAAATACGGCAAACTTATCCAACTCATTGAACGGATGATTGGCAGCATCAGTCCAGTTGAATGTGAATTTATAACCACTATTCGGATTATTGGCGAAATAACGTGTATTTACTCCGTTTGATATGACAAACAACTGGATATAGTCAAATAGTCCGTGGAATGAAGTCTTGTGGTAACGCTGTATTTGATTGTATGCTTGTTTCAGTTCCACGCCACGGCGTTTCAATTCAATCTGAACCAAAGGCAAACCATTTATAAGAATGGTTACATCATAACGGCATTTCTTACGTCCTTCCACCGTAATTTGGTTCGACACCTGAAACTCATTCTGACACCATTGCTGACGATTGAGAAACTCCACCCAAATGCGCTTGCCATCTGACGTGTCAAGCGGATAGAGGTCCCGGAGTTTTTTTGCTTTTTCAAAGCGCGTACCACCTTCCAGGTAGATAAGTATCTTTTCAAATTCCTCATCGGTAAATTCAGTACGACCATGCTCTGACAACCGCTTATGATTATGCTTCTCCAACTGCCGTTTGAAATTGGCTTGAAGATTATCTTCCTCTGCAATCTGGACATATTCATAGTCCATTTGTTGAAGGGCAGCGATAAGTCCGGCTTCTAATGCCGCTTCACTTTGTATTGACATAAATCTGCTTTATTCGTTATTCATTTCTATTTAGACTTTTGATAATCTCGATGCCTAATGCATTCTCTATTTTGCATATAGTCTCCAGTGACATATTCTTTTTCCCTTTCAATATTTTTGAAATATATTGTTGGGTACAATTCATCTTCTCAGCAAGCATTAACTGCGTAAAGCCAAGTTCCGCCATCCGCTTAGACATAACCCCGGCTATTAACTGTGAATACTCTACCCAATTCTTTTTATCTTGCTCAATTCTGATTTCTGCTCCTGTAACGTCCAAAGCTTTACAGGAAATTTTGTCTGCTGCTATATTCATTAAAAAGATTACTTTATCGCACGTCTACATGCAAAGATAATGCAATTATTTGATAAATTACAACCAATGAGTTGTATTGTAGCTATATTAACTCAATTTTCTACTTATCAGTTTACGGAATAGAAGCCAGGTATCCACAAATAAACTATAGATATATAAAACAGACCGGCAGATATGCCTCGTATCTGTGACACCAGGCAAGTTTCAGCCGACAGGTTCATACAATCATGCAGATAAATCAGGACAGTTGCCAAAGACAGAGCCTTTAAGGTTACGCTACTCTTCACTTCAAAGGCTCTGACATTGGCAACCGGTTACCGGTGGTTTGTCTGAAAACGGATACTATGCTCCTCAGAAATCTTTGAATACTGAATATCAGGAAATCATTGGAACATCATAGCCGGAACCGTTTCTTATGTGCAAAGGTACTGCGGACTGGAGAAACGCCAAGTGACGCTTACGCTTTCAGTCGGAGGACTTGACGGCAGCCTTCCGCAAATTTTCTCATGCCTCAAAAATTTGGGTATTCCGTCTGCATTCTCTGACTTCACACTTGTCTTTTTCTCCCTTTGGTCCGCAGTCACAAATGCACATAAAACGGTTTATCCCGGCCATGAAGCTCAATGAGCTTTACCAAAGGGAAAAGAACTGGAACTTCAAAATTCAAGTGTTATGCGAGCAAGAAGAATGGGTATCAAACAATCTTTTAATTTTTTACTGATATGTGCAGATTGATGACAACACAACTGGCGGAAGCTCTGGAGGGTTATCCGCTCTACTCCCAGGACGGCAAGGGAAAAGAGGCTGTTTGCCGTGCGGTTTTTGCCCTTGGTTCTGTAAGGTGGTTTATCCTTGAAGGAAACAGGGAGGATGACGATGTGATTCTATTCGGTATCGTAATCGGACTCATGGAGGATGAATACGGGTATATTTCCCTCAATGAGCTTTCGGATGTGGAGCTTGACCTGAGTGCTCAGGGGCTTGGCAAGCTTCAGGTAAGACAGCAGCAAGACTTTAATCCGGTTCCGCTGAAACAGATTCAGGACAGCAGGCTTCAGGAATTTCTTGAAAGGTTTGAATAGGCTGTATGAAAACAGAAGTGGCCGGTCCTATCCGTCACGGACAAGACCGGCTGCTTATTATAGCAGGTAAATGAAAACAAAACTATAATTGTATGGTAAATGGAAAATTGTCGTAATATTTTTAATCTCTCTGCCCGGCATGGGTGGAGCGTTTCAATGGAAAACATGGATGGAATCCGGTTTCTCAATTTCAGGAGGAAGACTTCGAGCGGTGTGCCGTTCTGTTTTACCATTGAAGCCGGTAACGGTACAGCCGGCTGCATAGCAAAAGAAATACTCTCTTTCGTCAGTGCCGTTGTTCCTGAGAAATGTGCAAGGGAATGGATGATTCAGTCAGGAGCAATGGAGCCGTCCGAGTTCCTTCAAGCCGTATCCGACATGGAGGATGTCAGGCTAAGGGCAAGGCTGCTGGCTCTTGAACTTGCTGCTATGAATGCCAAATATAATGTTCTGGATACCATTCCATGGGACAGACTGAACTAAAGGTGTTTCTTACGCTTGCGGCCACGTTTGGGCAGGCCGGTTTCCTTGTAGGCTATCAGGTCAGTTCCTCTGAACACCCTTTTTGCCTTATCAGGTATCTTCAGGAAAGCCAGCGGCTTTTCCAGATAACGGATATAGGCATAGATGGTGCAGCGGTGAACACCCAGGTAGCGTGCTGCCTCCTTTACTGAATATGTCTTTTCCGGAACAACTTTCATTATTTCTCATGCTGGTTAATCTTTTCGTTTATTGGATGCCGTAAAGGTAAACAACTGATTATTAGCTGTCAATACGTCAAATATGGGATTATTCCGGAGATTGTGGGATTTGTATGGATTATGTGTTACCTGTCATATTCAATACAGCAAGGCTAAGGCGGTTGATAACGAATCTGTTTTACGGAAATCAGGAAGGCATATATTTGATGGTTGACAGCGTTGACAGCAAATCCAATGAAAATCCGGCATAAAATCAGTCTTGGAAATTGCTGTAATACAACATATTATATTCTTTCTGATATTTCTTATAAAGAATAGATTATTATAATGTGTCAACGTTTGGCTATGGATTTTTAGCGGACTGAAAATTGTGGCTACAGTTGTCAACGTTTGTCAACGCATGATTTCTATGTGAAGTATCTGATACACTGACAGATACTCTCTGTCAACACTGTCACCCTTGAAACGGGTGCATTTTATTATCTGAAAACATCTGATGCGAAAGGGATACATGGTTATCCTAATGTACCATTACAGCCACAGGTTTGTTCAGCATGCCTCTGCAGATATTTTTTTGCAAAGGTATCTCCGGCATTGCAAACGTCAAACACAGGGCTGAAAATCTTCCTCAAACGGGGTTGAGCGTATTTTCAGTTTCCCTTGAAGTTTGCCTTATTGAATGCCTGCGCTTCTGAGAACTGCAAAAAATATCCTTCGGGCAAGCTGAAAAACTTGCTGACAGAAGGGAAAAAAATCAGAGCGTATGGTACAGATGGACGAAAGCATCAGAAAGCAGTTAGAAAAACCACAGACATGGTTCTGCAAGTATTTTCCCAAACGTATTCAGAATGTGGGCGAAAAGGAAATCGCCGACAGACAGTTGGTTTATGACTTTAAGGATGGAAGGTCTCATGAAGCGGTGGCACAGATGACGGCAGCAAGAATGATTGAGGAACACGGAGACGGATGTTCTCAGTTGGTATTCATTCCGGTTCCGGCATCATCGGTAAGAAAGAATGAAATCCGGTATATGGACTTCTGCAAAAGGGTATGTGAACTCACAGGAGCAATAAACGGATATGACCATGTAAGGGTATGCGGAGAAAGGCTGGCAGTTCATGAAAACCGTAAGGCTGAAAAGGAAATCAGAAAGGTAAGCATAATTGAGTTTGATGAAGAGTGGTTCAAAGAGAAAGATGTCATTGTTTTTGACGATGTAATCACACGCGGAATCAGTTTCGGTATGTATGCGAATCAGCTGGAGAGTTTCGGAGCGAATGTCATTGAAGGCATCTTCCTTGCAAGAACTCATTATAAAGTATAGAACTATGAACGGAATATTATCAGAAAAATCAAAGTCACTGGCTTTCACGGGACACAGAACTGTTCCCGTAGAAAGACAGAATGAAATAAGGGCACGGCTTGTTGAAGTCGTGTCCGTCGCCTGCAAATCGGGTATAACCTGCTTCTATTCAGGCATGGCCATGGGATTCGACCTGATGGCCGCTGAAGCTGTATTGTCACTGAAGGGAAGGTATCCGAATATACGGCTCATTGCCGTTGTACCTTTCAGAAGACAGAGCTGCCGGTGGCCTTCAATTGAAAAGGAACGTTATCAGAAAATAATTTCCCAGGCAGACCGGGTTATCGTATTAAGTGAATACTATTTCAAAGGATGTCTTCTAAGGCGCAATGACTTCATGCTGGAGCATTCATGTGGCGTGATAGCCTTTTATGACGGCAAACCTTATGGTGGGACATTCTATACCTGCAGGGAGGCAGGGAAGAGAGGTATGGATATAGTCAATCTGTACTGAAAATTTACAGAAAACAGATGTGCAATTTTCTTGCATATCTCATTTATAATGCTTATATTTAGATAGTTAAACAAGTTACAAGAGGTGATTTTATGAATAATATCTACAACCGCTACATTTGGTTGCTGCATACAGTCTATCAGGAAAGAAAGGTTACTTTTGAAAGGCTTTGTGAGATATGGAAGCACCACTTCCTGTACAATGGAAAGCCGCTGAGTCTGCGCACATTCCATCATCACCGAAAAATGATTGAGGAGAATTTTGATATAGTTATTGCGTGCAACAGAAAGGACTATACATATTATATCCAGAACTTGGATGAAATACTCGGTGACAGCTGCCGGAACTGGCTGTTCAACAGCCGTATCATTGATGTGGCTCTGAAAAGCAGTCCGTATCTGTTCCATCGTGTTGTATTGCCTGACATGTCAAATGGTATTGAATACCTGCCGGATATATCGGAGTGTATCAGCGATGGGCATGAGCTGTACATATTCTACACCAATGACAAGGGTAATGAAGTGGAAGGCCGTTTCCGACCGGAAGGTTTGAAGCTGTTCCATAACCGCTGGTATCTGCTCGGATATAGGAACGGATCAGAGTTCTGTGCCGTTCCTCTTGATGCACTGACCAAAATCTATCTCAGCGGAAACAGGTTTCAGACAGACTGCAGATTTTCGCTGGCTAATCGTCTTTCAGACTCTATTGGTGTTGTGGCTCCGACCGGACAGCAGCCGGAAGAGGTTACTCTAAGGGCTTACGGTCCATTTGCTGATTATCTGAGAAAACATCCTTTCCACCATTCGCAGGTGGAAAGGAATGATATGGGGACTTTCACGTCTTTTGATTACATGCTTCTTGTGACTGACGAACTAGTTGATGAAATACTGGCTCTTGGTGATAAGGTGGAGATTACTTTTCCGGAAAAGTTGAGAATGAAGTTGCTTCAGAAAATTGGACGTATCAGAAACAGGTATGCAACATAAAAATCTGCAATTGTAGAATATTACTTTTGAGTAGTAAGCATTCGCTCAATCATTGCTTCAAGCTCAGGATTCAATGGACGTTCTGTGTCCATACACTCCTTCTCACCGGCAACCAGGTCATCATATATATTCCTGTAGCGTTCAGCTTCACTGCCATCACAGCAAAGCATAGCCGTCTCAAACTCCTTAATCATTTTCTTACGCTGGCTCTCCGGATATTCCTTACTCTTACCATAACTGGTAATAGTAAATGTTTTTGCCACAATCATAGGATTTATTTGTTATACCTTTGTTTATAGTCTTTTTACTATACTAATATACAGAAATATTCTGAAAAATCAGAAATTTAATACTAAACCCGTAAGAAATTATTTGCGAATTTCAGCTTTACAATATTACTGTTTATCCGAAATTCCTGCTATAGTTGAGATTTAACATGCTTTCCCAAACTTACATCTTCCCATTCACCACCATGAGAATCTTATAAAATTTATATGCCAACAAAAGAGAGAAAATCTATCTTTTATTGGCATAATATTATATATTGCATTTGTTCTCCAAGTCCAAACAGAACAAATCAAGGCTCCGGCTTTTCTGGCGGCATGTCCTAAGTCCTTTTCTCATATCTTTTGATATATTGTCATAGTCCAAGTTCTTTTTGTCGGTGTTGATGTATCTGACTCTTTTTTTACCGTCAATCCTGCCAATAAGATAATGTAACCGTTCTTTTGGATTTGCATACTGTGCAGTTTCTTTACAGGAATTATCGAATAAAGGTATAAGCCATGCGTCAGTCTCTTCAATTGCTATTGCATATGCAACCTTATCACGATAAGTCTCCGGAATAATGTTCGAAATTTTATATTCTACTGCTTTATACAGATAATCACAATATTCTTTCCAATCTGTATCTTTTGTACGTAATGGTTCATTTATATCATACCCAGCTTCACCTCGTTCTGCAGTATCAATCTGAACAACAAGCAAAGCATCATCTGCCAATACATCAAAAAAAGACTGGAGCAGGCTATTGTCCTCACATGATTTCAGGACCAGATTCCAGTTGCTGAAATTCATTTCATTCAAATCTGTTTCGTCAAACTGTTCACTGGGACGCAATTGAACGACATCACTACCATCAATACCCTTCAAGGCCTTCAGAACTGCCTTTATTACAGCTATGTCAGCTTTACCTTCTGCTATAATACCCAATCTCATATCGTCAGAAATTATAAGGTACACCGCCAATAAGTCCTTTCATCCACATTTCTGAAAGCATCATGCGCTGTTCACCTGTCTGTTCTTTTGTCTGGATACGTTTAGCTTGCGTTTTTCCCTCATCGTTACGGGTCACAACGTATAATCGCTGACTGACGTCATTAAGATTCAATCCATCCAATATGGCCGGATTATGAGTTGTTATAAGTACCTGCTTACCATTCTTGACAGCCAATTCACAGATTTTCTTCATGAGAAACCTGCACAAACGAGGATTCAACCCATTTTCAATGTTGTCAATAGCAAAAAAATCAGGAGTCTTTCTGCTGATAAAAAGTGTCAGATAAAACAAGAGCTCCAAAGCACCTTCATTGGCATTTTCTGCAGAGAAAAGATTGTTCTTTTTCTGCATAAACTTATCCCTGAAATAAAGGTTGGATTTACTTCTTCCCAATTTATATCCCTGCATCTTGTATATTTCCTCACTGTCAAAGAATATATCTTCAATCCAGGATATATAGTCTTTAGCTGATTCTTTTATCTGCATGATTTCTTCTTTGGGTATGTTGTTAAGAAGCACATCAAGTCCTTCTCCGTTCAAACCAAGCGGATATTGGAAACTTTCTGAGGTCAATCCACGAAGTGCGTTGATTGACAATGAGTAAATAAGATACTTGGACAAATATTCCCTTAGCTTATCTGTTTTTTCTACTGCTCCCTTAATATTTCCACGTCTGGCTCCAGTTGACCAAGGAGCATTCCAAGTAGAATAAATATCCTCTGGAGTTAAATTGGTAACTGCATATTTTATACGTTCACCTTCAGTTCCAGATATATTTACATTAATGGTGCTGTTAGATGGCTGACCATAAAATGAACTTATCATCAAGTCTGGTTTCGCAATTCTAATACCTTTCTGTATCATGGAATTTACCTCTATTTGGGCAGAACGCTCAGCTGCAACCATTGCTATAGCTTCAAGAATATTTGATTTACCGGAACCGTTAGCACCGATAAAAACGTTGACATTACCTAAAGACAATGTCATATCTGTTATTGACTTGAAATTTTTTACAGTTATAGTATCTATCATATTGTCTGTTTTACAAAAAACACCTAATTCTGTACTAGGTCGCACATATAAGTACAAAGATACTGAAATTTCACTATAAAAATGAATTAAAAAGCATATTTTTAGACACATAACATAACTTGTTAATCAGTATATTAATTTGATACTGCATATTAATCAGCCAAAATGTAATTCCTCCTGTTTGACTATATGTTGTTGCTCAACAGCTATTTCCTCCTGTGCTTCAGCTATAACCTCAGTTTCAAGATCCAATCCGAAAGTTTCCTTCAACTGCAGATAATCAAAACACAAAGCCTTCGGTCGGTTTACCTTTACCTTCTTAACCTGCTCGCCATTCACAATGTCAATGGTATAGTCAGGAAGCCCGCTGGGCAGAAGTATGGTGAATCTGTCCTGTTTCAATCCCAAATATGAAGCATGGGATTTCAGGTACGACATGATGGTGGACCAGTTCGAGCGGTTGGAGGTGGAACCTGCGTTCCGGCTGTTGAACAGTGATGCCACGGCTGCCGTGTTCAGATAGAGAATAGGACGTGCTTCCTTAAATTCTATATCTTCCTTTACGGACAATGGACGGAAGGATTTCATATACCTTATGCGGTAATGTGCCTTCTCAATACATTTCCCTGAAGTCTGGAATCCCTGAAGCATACTCCAGAAGTCCGCTATTTCTGAACTTTCCTGAGCCAGTTCATTCTGATTTCGTATTCCTTTGATTGCTGTATCAAACAGTTCCGCATAGCTGAAAGGCACGTCAATGACTGTCTCCAGTGTCCTGAAGGTAGCCAGTGGAATAACCCAGTTACCGAATATACGGTCATGGATGGTTTCATTCTCCAATTTTGCAGCCAGTTCACGCTTGGTGATGGAATATATTTCCGGAAAGTTCTTCTCAAACAGTTCCCGGTGCCCCAGTATCCCCAGGGTGAGGTGCGTAAGTCCCATGTTGCAGACTGATACAAGGTCTTCGTAAGCCCTTTTCTCATTCTGGTTGAATGATGTCTTTGAAAAGGCAAGGAAGATGACACGGGTATAGAGTGCCATATCCTGTGTCGGCTTGTCCTGGCCGCAAAGGGCTACACCTGTTGTAACAATGGTCTGGGCTGCCATCCCGTCCGTATTCGTATTCTTCTTGGTCTGGCCGCCACCGCCCCAGAGTCCTTTCAAGTAGGCTATCTTGCGGATGTCGAGGTCGTTCTTGTATTCATCAAGCACTGCAAGTGTATTGACAGCCTGTGATACACGGTCGTTCATGGCCGGTACGGAAGTTACACCGAGGTTGGGCGGATCAACTCCGTGCAGGAAGAAGGACTGGAGGGAAGTGGCCAGGGTTGTCTTACCGGTTCCTTTCTCACCGAAAAGGTTCAGGATGGGAAAGTGACGGGTACGTCTGAATATGATGTCACGGAAGAGGGTGGCAAGAAGGTAGCAGAAGGCTACGCTTGCATTCTCACCGAACACTTCCATCAGTCTTTTTACGTAATCATACAGCTTTATCCCGTTACGGTTCTCATGTACCATGAGTCTTTCAAACTGGAATATCTCCGGATTGTTTAGATAGATTTTTGAAGTGGCCGGTATATAGAAGGCCTTGCCGTTGATTCCACGGACAATACCCAATTCGTCAACGGCATTGAATGTGCCTGCAAAGAATATTCCGTTTCCAAAAGCAAAGAATCCTTCAGCCGCATTCCAGCCGAGTTTTCTGATACGTTCTGCCGTATCGGTCTTTGAATACAGGTATTCCTTTACACGGTTGAGCTTGTCTATCTTGGCCAGCCATACATAATTGCCCAGTGAGCCGACCTTCTGCTGGAAGTTGCTCAGTGAGCAGAGTTCTGACTCCTTCAGTTCTATTACCCGGCATACATTGTACATATTCCTCATACGGAAGATTCTGGTTCCGTTTATCTCATCCTCGATATGGAACAGTGGTTCCATTATGAAGTTGGAGATTCTTGACGGTTCATCATCATCTTCACCGATGGAGTAGTAACAGTTTTCCCTGACGAACAGACCGAACTGACGCAGCAGCTCCGCTTCACGCTGCATCTCGTTCATAGCCGCAGGTTTGTCGTTCCTTCTCCTGGCTTCACCACGTGCCTGGGTAACGGCATCACGCCACAGCTTTACCTTGCCGTGCAGTCTGGAGAGCTGTTCTATGCACTGGTCATATACAAGCTGGTCTTTTATATAGCGCAACAGGTCTGCTATTTCAGCAACACACTTTCTTTCCTCTACCATGGAACCGGCTACCAGAAAACGTTTCTGTGCCAACCAGATGATAAAATGCTTTTCCGGAAGTGAAGTGTAATCCTCCCTGCTGCGGATATAGCTGTCGGCATCATTCTTTGCATATTGTACTTCCCCTTCTGTCCCGGATGGTATTTCTGCAAAAGGAAGTTCCCTGACTGTTACATGGAATCCTTTTCTTATGGCTGCAGCTCCGTTGGTCATCACCGCCTCAAATCCCGGTCCGTATGGTTTGCCTTCCGCAATATCTGAATCTGGAATGAAACAGAGTGAAGATACATACTTCTTCAGCAGCTCGAACTGGCTGTCACTCCAGGCTGTTCCAAGTGACGCGACTGTATTGTCGTATCCAATTGACTGCATTCTAAGGACATCAGGAGCACCTTCCACAATGATATAATAGTCGGCATCACGCAGTCTGGCGGCACGGTCAATACCGAATACTGTTTCTCCCTTGGAGTAAATCATGCTTGTTGCCGAGTTGATATACTTGGGAGCTTTCCTGTTGTCTCCGATGTATCTGGCTGTATAGGCAATGATGCGTCCCCATCTGTTTCTCACGGGAATCATGATACGCTGTCGGAACATGGCGTATGTGTTTCCGTCCTCGCCACGCTTGAACATACCGAGTTCGTACAGCAGTTCTTCGTTCAGAGCCTTGCTTCTGCAGAAATCCATAAAGGCCTGGCCATCCTTCGGTGCATAGCCTATTCCGGCAAAGGCACAGAACTCCTCATGCCACCGACTGTATGCGTAGGCCCTGGCATCAAGGCTCTCTTCCTTGTCTGTTGCTCTTAAATTCTGCAGGAAGAAAGACTGTACTGTATCGAGAACTGTCAGAAGTGACTCCCGGTGCCTGGCTTCAGCCATCTGTTCCTCACTGCGCTCTTCACTGACGTATTCTACCGGAATATTATGGTTCCTGGCAATAAATTCCACGGCGGCACTGAAGGAAAGGTTTTCCTTTTCCATTATAAACGTAATGGAATCACCACCACGGTTACAGCTGAAACAGTGGAAGAGATTCTTGCCTGGGGTAACGGCAAAGGAACCGGTCTTCTCTGTATGAAAAGGACAAAGTCCCATCAGTGTTGAACCTTTTCTGGACAGTCTGACATAAGGACTGAGTACGTCTTCTATGGCAAGTTCCCTTACTTTCCGTATGGTTGTTTCGCTTATCATAACGTACTGAGCAGGTTCCAACAATCGATTATTGACTGGCCGGAGTATTTCGGACGGCTGACATTATTAGGATTAAGCGGTTGGATATATCCGTTATCTCTGTATTTTTTGAGTGTCTTGTTGCTGATACCGAGTTCAGCACAGGTGCGCTTGACTGAATAGACACCGTTTGGATCGCACGCTGGTCTGATTTCTTTCATTATTATAAAATCATTATGAATGTGCGATACAAAAGACCTGTCCGGCTTTATTGTTAAGTGGCAAAACTATAAGCTGGCGAACAAAGGTTACTGACGCACATTTCTGTACCTACTATAATTGTTTTCTTTATATTTCATAGAGTATCACGGCTAAATTAAACATATATAGTTTACCACTATTAAAATATTAGCCATAATATGTTTATCATTTGTCTTTTTTGACTGGTCTTTCAGTCTGTTTCGACTGACTTTCATCAAAATAGTCCTGGGTGGTACGCTGCAGGAGCCTGAGGTCTGCCGTGCGGTATTCCACCTTACCGGGTCTTTTATAGGAAACCACCTTTCCCTGACGTTTCCATCTTTCTACATTCCTGCGGCCAAACAGCTCGTATGCCTTCCTCTGGCTGATGAATTCAGGATCATCCTTGTCGGCTTTCAATTGCCTGACAATTCTGGAGGAGAGGTCATTCAGGAATGTTTCGTATGGTATAAGATGGTCCAGAAACTGTAATATCTTCATATAAACCTGATTTGGTTTCTATACTGTTCGTTTTACCGTGATGGTTTGGTTTTCTCTGTCAGTCCTGGTCTTAAACTGACGGTTATAGATGGCACCAAGCTCTGAAGCCTGTGTACGGACGCTTTTCAAACGTGAAATGGGAAATGAAACGGATTCACCTACTTCAAGGGCAACAAGTGCCGGACGGATTTTTTCTAAGTTTTCAGACATAATTGTTGGATGTTTAATATTTAATGTTTAACTTTGTATTCACCAAATGAATAGGTTACACTACAAAGTAACATAAAATGGTTTATATAACCAAATATTTGTTTGATGATTTATTGTTTAAGATATATTTATTGAAGGAATCGCATGGATAATGACATAAAACACGTGCATGTAGGTCAGGCTATCGACAAAAGACGCAACGAGCTTGGATTGAGCAAATCTGAGCTTGGGCGCAAAATAGGTGTACCGCAGCAGCACATAAACCGCATACTGGAAAGGGAGACAATGGAAACGAGCAGGCTTATTAAAGTCAGCGAAGCATTGGACTTCAATTTCTTTTCCCTTTTCTGTCCGAGACAGCATCATATATCGGCACACCTTGCAGCCGTTTCATTGGATGGAAATGCAAATAATCTGATAGGTGATGCAGAACTGGCCGTACAGTTATCCAGCGAAAAGAAAGAAACAGAGAACCTGAGGGAAACAATCAAGCTTCTGAAAGAGCAAATAGAGAGTCTGAACTCACAGATTTTACGTCTTGATTCAAACCTGAAGGATAAGGACGTGATTATTGAACTATTGAAAGATAGGAAATAAACAATACTGAAATTTAAATGAATGCGTCATCTCGTTACAGAGAGGTCAAATCATTCATCCTTAATATCTATTGCAACTGTTCCAAGCATTGTATCAAGATGCATACAGATTACATACACAAATATTGCATCTTATTGAAATACAGATATGTATTGGAGAGGCCCAAGCTGCGATAGAATAATAATGCTAAGAAAGTAGCAGCTTTAGAAAAAAGTCATACCAAAGCGCATACACTTCACATACACCGACAATGTAACCTATTGGGGATTAATCGTATATGAAAGTGGCGCAGGCGGCTCTCAAAGAGGCATAAAACGATATACATGCGACGAAATCCTCCCGAACCGATCGGTTCGGGAGGATTTTTATAACCACGACCGGCAACTCCTATTCAGCGAATTGCTGCGCCACCGCCGCATCGTAGTCGGCATTGGTAAAAGTATAGGTCCAACGGGTTCTGACCGCGTGAGATGCCGTTACCTCCTCCTCATAATTCCAATCAATGGTAGGGTCCTGCCTCGAATAATAATCGGAATCGCGCGGCGGCTGATACCCCTTGATATAAATCGCTTTAGTCCCATCCTCAAAGACAACTTCCACATACCGGATATAGCTCGACGGAGGTGGACAGTATGCTATTGCCCCATCCACCCTTTCGCTCTCAAAACTCTCGCCCGGCTCTATGATTTCGTTTTCGATTACCAACTCACCGTACTCGCGTGCCACGGAGAGCGTAATCCGGTGGTCGCTGTCATTGGCCCAGATAAAGTAGCTAAAGCCTCCGTAGTCTGTATCGTTGCTACATCCCGTCATACAATACGCCAGCGGCAACGTTGCCAATATACAAAATAATATTTTTTTCATAACTTAACAATTAAGAAGGATTTCTTGCAAAAAATTCGTCCCAATCGGCTAAAAGATACCCCAACTGTGCCTCTGTATAATATCCCTGCGAAATATATGTCCGAAGGATCTTTTTCACCGTAACCCAATCTTCCGCATTCGTAGCAATTTCTTTTAGAATGGAATAAGGTACATTTTTAATTACATCGTGCGGATAAAGGCCGGTACCGTCGTCATCAAAACTCGGACGGAGGTATTTTTGACTTCGGAGACCTTCTTATTCCACCGGCTGCTGCGCTACGGCCGCATCGTAGTCGGCATTGGTGAAGGTGTAAGTCCACCGGATTCTGGGTGCCTTACTCTGCAGTATTTTGGATACATAGTTATCGTCAAGCGTGGGATCGTACCTGGAGTCGTACTTGTCGGATACGGATTCCCTGTCTCCTCCGTAATACACCTCTGTGCCATCTTCAAAGGCAACTGTGGCAGCCCAGACGTATTCCGACGGAGGCGGAAAATGCTCCGACAATTCACTATACTCCACTATTTCGAACTTTCTCCCCGGCTCTATTCTTTCATGCTGGAATATGAACTCGTTCCGGGTATTTTGGACAGAGAGCATAACAGGATAATCGCTGTTATTGAACCATGCAAAATGGGTCCAATTTAAGTACTCGATTTCCTCTTGGCTACAACCTGTCGTACAGCAAACCAGCGATAATGCGACCAATACGCTAAATAATAGTTTTTTCATAATTTGAATTTTATAACGGATTGGCTGCGAAATATTTGTCCCATTGCACAAGGAAATCGTTCAGCTGAGTTTCTGTGTAATACCCGCTTGAAATGTGTTCGCGAAGCACCTTCTTGACTCCAGTCCAACTGGACTCCCGAGCCAGCTTGTTTATTAAGCTATAAGGTACATTTTTAATCGCGTCATTGGCGTAGCGGCTATTATTAAGGCGTTCACACTGGTTGTAATTATCCCGTAAATCTACAAACAGCGGTGAGTAGTAATAGTATGGATTCGCCATGGCAGGGTGCCAACTTTGCCGGGCTTGCCTCGTTATATCATCCTCAAAGGGTATAGGTAGCAATCGTTGAACGGAATAATACAGTTCACCCATATACCAACCTGCATACGATGCCCAACTTTCCTTAAGTAACTTAGGTATGTCATTATAATGATTATATCCTCTATGTATCCAGAATTGAGTGTAGTGCCCCATTTCATGGAGAATAGTTCCCATTAATCTAGGATGATTATTTCTGTTAACATTGCCGATTTTTATGTAATGTGCATTTCCCAAGAAAGACTTGAATACGCCCTCTCCCTCTTGAATAGCAGCAGTGTGTGCCTCGATTCTCATACCCCCGGTCGTCGAATCAACAAAACGATCGATTTCAGGCAGGTGTAGCAAGGATGAACTTCCGTAATTAGTTCTGAGTCCATAGAAATAAAAACCGACGGCACGGTAAATTTCATAGCGGGGGTCCGGTACAGAGGAAGAATTGACTTGGATGTCGAAATCGCGTATACTGCTTCCCCGTAAACTTTTGTAAGTTCCTCTCGATTCAATAATTGTTGCCGAACTTCCTCCGGATGTTATTTTCCATCCGTCTAAGCCGTCAAAGACAAAACTCAGCACTGCATTATCGAAGATAGGGTCTTTGAATGAAAAATAGCCATTGTAGTCTGTTTTCACTTCATAAATATTCGAGCCCAAACTAAAACGAACTGTCAAATATACTAACGGGACATATTTATTTAAATAGTTATCATAGCAGGATATGATACCGGACGGGTAACGGCCAATATCCCCCGTATGCCTTATTGTGTCAATAGCCATGCTCTCTAAAACGTGCAAGGCCTCGGCACTCAGTCCCTGCGCTTTCTGGCTGGCTGTCGGGGCTTGCGGCAGAAAAACATCATAAAGAACCTCGTAATCCATGTCTGCGGGAAACGGCTTATCACACGGCCAAACGACATATAATACAGGCAATTCCAATGTAACAGGATCGGTCGGACCGTCCGCATCCATACCACCTTCATAAGTAACCGTATAACGCCGTTCTTCAGCTTCTTCATGATATACGGCTCCGGTGCGCTGCATTCTTATATGGGAGACTTGGGACTCGGGAACGGAGACGTAATCGAAAGGCACATACGCAACTTTAAGCTGCTCATCCCATTCGAGAGCCCGTTGCTCTTCTTCAGTTTTAGGCAGAACTTTTACAGCATAGTGCGTTGGTTTCAATTTCAACTGTTTTTTCGTATCCGCAGCCAACTCCTTTTTCACATTCCGGAGTTTTACCGCAAACTCTTCTTCTCCCACTTCGGCAAACTCTGCCGAATTCAACACCAAATTGTCGTAAACCTTTTGAAAATTCTCCAATCGGTAAGGATCACCCTGCAAATACACCCAAGACTGGGACGATTCATGGAACACTGCATCCAGCAACTTTTCATCAGCCTGCGCAACAGACATTTGCCGTTCTTGCAAAACATCCTCTTCCGGCATATATTCTTCATAATCGGAGCAACTGCATACTTCCATTACCGGAATACAGCAAAATAAAAACAAGAAAATCTTTCTCATAATCCAAAAGAATAATAGGATTATATTGCAATATATAATATTATAGCAACAAATAACCCGTTGGTTGAATTAAAAAGTTAGTAAAATGACAAATGAAAGGTTGTGCATAT
>OHSN01000270.1_pt1 | contig 25793 bp, 19 predicted proteins | sample 1578691 | NCBI WGS metagenome assembly OHSN01 (sample SAMEA3879551, study PRJEB24766) | human gut metagenome | biome: human-associated habitat; feature: feces | place: USA | collected 1985/1987 | reverse complement strand
TCCGGCAGGGAAAAGCACAGGCTGATCGAGCAGCTGTTTCCGAAAGAGGTCTGGAATTTCTTAAAAGAAATGTGCGACCACGGAAACGTATCGGAGATGGAGGATGTCTTTAAAGCGTATACGCGCTGCTACGATGAGGCAAATGGAATTTTAAAGACCGTTATGTACTGCGCGGGTACACCGGATGAGGAGCAGCTTGCACAGATCAAAGCATATCTCGCCGCAAAGCACCACAGAGAGACGGTGGAGCTTACCATCTGCACACAGCCGGAACTGATCGGCGGATTTGTGCTGGAGACGGGAGATCTGGTGGAAGATTACAGCGTCCGGGGGCGGATCAAGAATTTAGAACAAAAATTGACATGGAGGTGATGACGTGGGTTCCATAAATTCAGAGGAGATTATCTCCATACTGAAAACAGAGATAGAAAATTATGATATGGTGACCGGTGAGCAGGAAGTCGGCTCTGTCATCTGGGTAGGAGACGGAATTGCGACCATCTATGGCATTGAGCATGCCATGTATGGTGAGATCGTGATCTTCGAGAATGGCGTCAGAGGTATGGTGCAGGATATCAAGCGCGATCAGATCGGCTGTATCATTCTCGGAAAAGACACTGGCATCAAAGAGGGCACAAAGGTCACACGCACGAAGAAGAAGGCGGGTGTTCCAGTCGGAAATGCCTATCTTGGAAGAATTGTAAATGCACTGGGAGCGCCGATCGACGGCAAGGGAGAGATTCCGGCGGACGATTACCGCCCGATCGAGAATGAAGCACCGGGAATCGTAGATCGTAAATCAGTCAGTGTCCCGATGGAAACCGGTATTCTTTCCATCGATGCAATGTTTCCGATCGGTCGTGGACAGCGTGAGCTGATCATTGGAGACCGTCAGACGGGAAAGACATCCATTGCTTTGGACACAATTCTGAATCAGAAAGGCAAAGATGTAATCTGTGTCTATGTTGCAATCGGACAGAAAGCATCGACAGTTGCCAAAGTTGTAAATACATTGCAGACGCATGGAGCGATGGATTATACGATTATCGTATCTTCCACAGCAAGCGACTGTGCCCCACTTCAGTACATTGCACCATATGCAGGAACAGCAATGGCTGAATATTTCATGCACAAGGGAAAAGATGCCCTGATCATTTATGATGATCTTTCCAAGCACGCAGTTGCTTATCGTGCTTTATCCCTGTTGCTTGGACGTTCTCCGGGACGTGAGGCATATCCGGGAGATGTCTTTTATCTTCATTCAAGACTTCTGGAGAGATCCAGCCGCCTGAGTGAGGAACTTGGAGGAGGTTCTATTACGGCACTTCCAATTATTGAAACGCAGGCAGGAGATGTATCTGCATACATCCCGACCAACGTAATTTCCATTACAGACGGACAGATCTTCCTGGAGAGCGGACTTTTCGCATCAGGAATGAGACCGGCGGTTAATGTCGGACTTTCTGTATCCCGTGTAGGTGGTGCGGCACAGACGAAAGCAATGAAAAAGGCATCAGGAAGTATCCGTATCGATCTTGCACAGTATCGTGAAATGGAAGTGTTTACGCAGTTCAGTTCTGATCTGGATGCGGCAACCAAGGAACAACTGGAATATGGAAGTGGTCTGATGGAACTTCTGAAGCAGCCATTATATCATCCGCTTTCACTGCATGAGAAGGTAATCACACTCTGTGCAGCAACGCATAAAGTACTTCTTGGAGTAGAAAAGACAAAGATCAAATCATTCCAGGCAGATATGCTTCGTTATTTTGATACAGAGCATCCGGAGATCGGTCAGGAGATCGAGGACAAGAAAGTATTGTCAGAGGAATTGATCACAAAGATCGTAGAGACGGCAAAGGAATTTAAGAAGAGCAGGTGTTAATATGGCAAATATCAGAGAGATACAGAGCAGGATCAACAGTGTCAAGGACACGATGAAGATTACCAATGCAATGTATATGATCTCTTCTTCAAAGCTGACGCAGGCAAGGAAAAAGCTGGCAGATACAGAGCCGTATTTCTATGCACTTCAGGGTGAGATCAGCCGTATTCTCCGTCATATGCCGGAACTGCATCACAGTTATTTCAATCAGAGAGAAGAGATCCCGGCAGAAGAACGAAAGATCGGATCGATCGTGATCACGGCGGATAAGGGTCTCGCCGGAGCTTACAACCATAACATTGTAAAGTTGGAAGAAGAAATCCTGGCGAAGCCGGGACAGCATAAGCTGTTCATTGTCGGAGAACTCGGAAGACATTATTTTGCCAAACGTGATGTAGAGATTGATACAAACTTTAAATATACAGTTCAGAGACCGACCATGCATCGTGCGAGGGACATTTCGGGAGTGATCCTGGAGCAGTTCCGCAACAGGGAGCTGGATGAGGTTTACGTGGTTTACACGAGAATGGAAAATTCGGTGCAGGCTGAAGCGGAAGTCATGAAACTGCTTCCTTTGGAGAGAAGTGATTTCGGTGAGATGAAGATGCCACTGAATATGTACCGTGAGGAAATCGAACTGAATCCATCACCGATGGCGGTCATGAACAGTATTGTACCAAGCTATATCAACGGTATGATCTATGGTTGTCTGGTAGAGGCATATGCAAGTGAACACAATGCACGTATGATGGCGATGAAATCGGCAACGGACAGTGCCCAGGAGCTGATCAAGGAACTGTCGATCCTCTATAACAGAGCAAGGCAGGCAGCCATTACGCAGGAGATCACGGAAGTCTGCAGTGGTGCGAGAGCACAGCAGAAGAAGAGTTAAGGTAACTGTTTAGGACAGATACAGAAAGCGAGATAGAGACATGAATAAAGGACGAATTGTACAGGTTATGGGACCTGTCGTTGACGTAGTATTTGAGAACGGCGACCTTCCTTTTATCAAAGATGCTCTTGAAGTTGAAAATAACGGAAAGAAATGCATCATGGAGGTTGCACAGCACCTCGGAAATAATGAGGTACGCTGCCTGATGCTTGCCGCCAGCGAAGGACTTTGCAAGGATATGGAAGTCACAGCGACCGGAGCGGGTATTCAGGTACCTGTCGGTGAGCAGACACTGGGCAGACTGTTCAATGTACTCGGTGAGACAATCGACAATGGCGAGCCGATCACTGATTCAAAAAAATGGGTCATCCACAGAGAGCCACCAACATTTGAAGAGCAAAGTCCGGTTGTAGAGATTCTTGAGACAGGAATCAAGGTTATCGACCTTCTTGCACCTTATGCAAAAGGTGGTAAGATCGGTCTGTTCGGTGGAGCCGGTGTAGGTAAGACTGTATTGATTCAGGAGCTGATCCGTAACATTGCCACGGAGCATGGCGGATATTCCATCTTTACAGGAGTCGGAGAGCGTTCCCGTGAGGGAAATGACCTCTGGACAGAAATGAAGGCATCAGGAGTACTGGATAAGACAGCACTGGTATTCGGACAGATGAATGAGCCACCTGGAGCACGTATGCGTGTCGCTGAGACAGGACTGACGATGGCAGAATATTTCCGTGATGAGCAGCATCAGAACGTGCTTCTCTTCATTGACAATATTTTCCGTTTTACACAGGCAGGATCTGAGGTATCCGCACTTCTTGGACGTATGCCTTCAGCCGTTGGTTATCAGCCAACATTACAGACAGAGATGGGTGCTCTTCAGGAGAGAATCACATCTACCAAGAACGGATCTATTACATCTGTTCAGGCTGTATATGTACCAGCCGATGACCTTACTGACCCAGCTCCGGCTACAACATTTGCACATCTGGATGCTACTACAGTTCTTTCAAGATCAATCGTTGAGCTTGGTATCTATCCAGCCGTTGACCCGTTAGAGTCTACATCAAGAATTCTTGATCCAAGAATTGTTGGTGAGGAGCATTACAAGGTTGCAAGATCAGTTCAGGAAATCTTACAGAAATACAAAGAATTACAGGATATCATCGCTATCCTTGGTATGGACGAGCTTTCAGAGGATGATAAGCTTGTTGTTTCAAGAGCAAGAAAGGTTCAGAGATTCTTATCACAGCCATTCTTCGTTGCAGGACAGTTTACTGGTCTTGAAGGAAGATATGTTCCTGTAAGTGAGACTATTCAGGGCTTCAAGGAAATTATCGAAGGAAAGTATGATGACATTCCAGAGAGTTACTTCCTTAACTGTGGTGGAATTGATGATGTTTTAGCTAAGGTAGAGAAGTAGAAAAGAGGTTGTAATGGCAGATTTACAGACAATAAAGCTTCTGGTTAATACGCCGGACAGAGTTTTCTACCATGATGACGCTACATTTGTTGAACTTTCTACCAGTGAAGGCGATATAGGTGTTTATCCGGGACATATTCCGCTTACTGCAGTTGTTGTTCCTTGTGTTCTTAGCATACACAATGGTAATGATGTAAAGAAAGCTGCGGTACACGGTGGAATTATAGAGATTCTCAAGGATAAGATAACTATTCTTGCTGAGGTGGCAGAATGGTCAGATGAAATCGATGTAGAAAGAGCTAACGAGGCGAGACTGCGAGCTGAAAAGAGACTTGCCAGCCATGATTCTAATCTGGATATGGTAAGAGCAGAGACAGCGCTTAAGAGATCGCTTGCGAGAATTAAGGCTGTTAATTAAATAATATGTATAAACCTTCCATTATCTGGGAATATTTCAGGTGATGGGAGGTTTTTTATATGGTAAAGATATATAGATTTCAGAGGCTGATGATAGCAGCCGCAGTAATTATATGGGCAGTATTTGCCGGCAGACTTGTATACAAGGGCATAAAGGGTGAGACTATGGATGTTGTAGATACATTTTGTGAAAATGTTTACTATGATATAAGTGCCGACATATCAGCGACAGGAAAGCTTGACAATGGAATGTCGGATACTGCAAAGAAACTGATGATGACACAGATGGCAAAGACTCTGGGGCTTAACAGATATAATATAACGGAGGATGAAACAGGAATATATCTTACACAGCAATCAGTTAATGGCAGCGCAGATATATCAATAAAAAAGAGCAGTACAGGAGAATATTTTATAACTGATATAGAACTGTATAAGGGATTTGAGAGCACTTCAGATTATGAAAAGCTGATGAAACAGGTGTTAGAGGAATATGGAATAGATACTCATGTAACAGTCAGCATGAAAGGAAGCATTGCTGGGGATATGTCACAGTATGATAAGAGCGAGGTCAGCGGCAGAATGCTTAAGATGCTGGGTGCAAAGACTGTGACTACGGGACAGATACAGGATTCATATGTTGTGTATGCTTACGCTAAAAGCGTTAAGGATTCTGTAAGCATAGGAAAGAACAAGATAAATGTTAATATAACAATGAATTATGACGAGACAAGGGGAGTGACGGATATACAGCTTTCAACACCGATATATAATGAGGATTTCTGATGATGATTTTTAAGGCATAAAACTTGCTATTGTGGTTTTTGTCTAAAGAGATTAAAATAACTATGTATATCCAGAGGATAAATCAAGAAAAGATGAGGCAGATATGGAATTAAAAGAGCTTTTAGATAAATGTATTAATGACAGGCTTATTGATCTTACAATAAGCGGACAGAGGGTAAAGAATGAAGAAGCTGCGATGAGGGTTAAGATACGTCCTGTCCAGCTGAAAGATGAGATAAAATATCAGGCATCAGAATTCGTATGGAAAAAGGTGCTTCATGCTAATTATTCAGAGGAAGAGATTAAGACGAGAATTATAGAATATATGCAGAACACATTTAAACAGGCGCAGTTTAATATGACAGATGCGTCTGCTACAGTGCTTAGCTCTAAGAAGGGCGCATGTACCTGTAAGTATAAAAGGCTTGCACAGATAAAGAGCCAGAAGGATATGTCACACAACAGAACCAAGACATATATTCTTAAAGAGGGCGAGAAGGTGGATTTTCTTGTTGATCTTGGAGTTATGACTAAAGAGGGGGCAATTGTAAGAACAAGATATGATAAGTTCAGACAGATTAACAGATTTCTTGAATTTATTGAAGATATTCTGCCACAGTTAGATAAGGATAAAGAACAGACAATAATTGATTTTGGATGTGGAAAATCATATCTTACATTTGCAATGTATTATTATCTCAAGGTACTTAAGGGATACAATATCAGGATAATCGGGCTGGATTTAAAGAAAGATGTTATTGAGCATTGCAACCAGTTAAGAACGAAATATGGTTATGAGAGACTCAATTTCTATGAAGGAGATATTGCTTCTTACAAGGGTGTTGAGTCTGTAGATATGGTTGTAACACTTCATGCATGTGATACGGCTACAGATTATGCACTCGCCAAAGCAGTAAAATGGGGTGCGAAGGTTATACTTTCTGTGCCTTGCTGTCAGCATGAGGCAAACAGAACAATTGCAGATGAAACTCTTTCACCTGTCATGGATTATGGAATCTTAAAGGAAAGATTTGCAGCAATAGCGACAGACGGTGCAAGGGCAAAGCTTTTAGAATCTAAGGGTTACCAGACACAGATACTCGAATTCATAGACATGGAGCATACACCAAAGAATCTGCTTATAAGAGCTGTTAAGACCGGAAAGCCTGATGCTAAGGCTTATGAGGAAGTACAGAATATGAGCAGGGTGCTTAATATTGACCTTACGCTAAAGAAGCTTTTGGAGGATTAAATTGAAAAGAATCAGGAATTATAGTATATCAGGTTCCAAGTATTTTATACTTGGAGTTATATTTTTAGTTACGGTTATCATAACATTTATATCAATGAAATTTGAACAGATAATGCCGTCAGCAACCACTATGGCAGATGCAACTCTTCCAACAGTTGCAATGGATACAGAGGCAGGTACACAGTATAATGCGCTTCATGGTTACACTTCGGAGCTGGATTCAACATTGTTTTATGGCAATATTACACCTGTTGCAAAGGACAGAAAGCTGACAGTTACAATTAATACATACGGAGAAGATATTGAAGGTGTGGCATACAAAATCCGTTCTTTAGAGGATAAGTCGCTTATCGAGAATACTGAGGTTAGTGATTATGATAATGCAGGGAGCAGTATAAATGTTACATTTAACATAAAGAATCTTCTTGATACCGGGAAAGAGTATGCGCTTGAGATTGTGCTTAAGACAAAGAAGCATGAGGCAGTATATTATTACACAAGAATTGTTTATGGAGTGGATTATGACCTTCAGAAAAAGCTTGATTTTGTCATGGATTTCAATGCATGTACATTTGATGGCAGCAGACTTAAGGACATAGCCGGATATCTTGAAACTTCAAGTTCAGGCGATAACACTAATTATGGAAATGTAAATATTAACTGCTCATTAAGCCAGGTCGGCTGGGGAGACCTTGACCCATATGTAGAGAGTGATATTATGCCGGAGGTTATATCAGTTGATGATGATGTGGCAATATTAAGACTTAGTTACAGAGTTGGAGCAGCAAATGATTATTCATCAAGTGATACATATACAGTAAGTGAGTATTATAGAATACGGCAGACTAACAGTGGTTTCTATCTTCTTAATTTCGAGAGGGAGATGAATCAGGTATTTGACGCAAGGAACGACCTGACTTCAACGGCGAAGATTAATCTTGGAATTAATTCTTCAACAGATGTTAATTGTGCATCTGATGAAAAGGGAATATATACCTATTTTGTTAATCAGGGTTCACTGTGGTGTTTTAACAGCAGTTCACAGACATTTACAAGAGTATTTTCGTTCAAGGGTGAGGAGACTGATTCTGTAAGAGAAGGTTATGATGCCCATAATATTAAGATAATGAAAATAGAAGATAACGGAGATGCAACATTTTTAGTATCAGGATATATGAACAGAGGAGAGCATGAAGGACAGGTTGGCGTATCTTTATGCAGATATTCATATTCAGATAATGATGTTACTGAAAGACTGTTCATTCCAATGGCGATTCCTTATAACATTCTCACACAGAATGTTGGTGGCGTTTCTTATGTTTCTAACGACAAATTCTATATACTTATAGATGAGACTCTGTATTCTGTAGACCTTGTAAGTAAAGAGGTCATGACAGAGATAACAGGACTTAAAGAGAATTCATATGCTGTATCAGATGCCGGAGATGCCATAGCATATAGTGTGTCAGGTGATATATGCAACACTGATACGATAAGAGTTCTTAATATGAGCAACGACAGCGCTTATGAGTTAAAGGCAGATGAGGCAGATACATTAAGACCACTTGGATATATCGATTCGGACTTTATATATGGAATGGCTCATAAGGAAGATATTGTATCAGATGCAGATGGCAGCAGAACATATGCAATGTACAAAGTCGGTATTATGGATGTTGATTATAATATTATTAAACAATATGAACAGCCTGATATATATGTATCTGATACAGAGGTTGAAGGCAAGAGAATTACGCTTACAAGAATAGTGAAGTCAGGAAGTGGTTATGTGTCAACGAGCATAGACCAGCTTATCAATAAGGATGAGAATGTTGTTGAAAATGTTGTAAAGGCTGATACAATAAGCACAGACGCAAGGAAACAGGAATTATATATTGACCTTATAACCAAGGTAAATGATATATCTGTTAGTTACAGAACTTCAGGTGAGATTATATTTAAAGACAATACAAGTCTGGAACTTGAAGATGAATTTACATGGGATGGAAGGTACTATGTATATGGATACGGAACATTCCAGGGAAGCAGGACACAGCTTGAATCAGCAATAACTCTTGCGTATGACACATATGGAACAGTTGTGGATTGTGATTCAAAGTCTGTGTGGAAACGGTACAGAAGCACACAGGCATCAATAGACGGGGTTTCGCCGGTTATGGGTGGAAGTTCTCTTGAAAATGCAGTTACAACAGTATGTAATTATCTTGGGGCTGATTATAATGCCGCGGCTTACATGGAACAGGGGTATACAGCAGTGCAGACAATGAACATGATAAGCGGAGTACATGGAATAAGTCTTACAGGAATAACATATGAGAAGGCATTAAGCTATGTCGGAGAAGGAAGTCTTGTGATAGCAAAGACCGGAGAAGACGAATATATAATCATTACTGCATATAATTCAAGTGAAATAGCATATATTGAATCATCATCTGGTTCAGTAAAGACTATGTCTATGAATGATGCTGGAAAAATGTTTTCTCAGGGCGGCAATATATATGTAACCTATTATAAGTGATGATATGCACAGGGATTGAATATTATGGCGAAGAAAAAATTATCAAAAAAGAAAAGAAGACGCAGATTAATAAGAAGACTTATACTTCTTACATTACTGCTGGCATTTGTTACAACACTTGCAATATTTTCACCAAAGATAGTAAAGATTATAAAGCTTGCGCAGGAGGCTAAGGAGCTTGTAAATAAAAGTTCCTTAGACACATTTATGGCATCAGGAACAACAGTTATATATGATACTGATGGCAACGAGCTGTGTACCATGCGTGAGTCAAAGGATATGTATTATGTTGATATAGGTCAGATACCGGATACATTACAGAAATCTTTTGTTGTTATGGAAGATAAAGACTTTTATAAACATAAAGGAATTGATTTCAAGGCTATAATAAGGGCTGTGATAGCTAATACAGAGAATGATGAAATCGTTCAGGGTGCAAGTACAATAACGCAGCAGCTTGCAAAGAATATATTCTTAAGTCAGGAAGTTACATGGCAGAGAAAGGTAAAAGAAATATTTGTGGCATGGGATCTGGAAAAGAAATATACAAAGGATCAGATTCTTGAATTCTACTTAAACAACATATATTTCAGTAATGGATATTATGGAGTAGGTGCAGCAGCGAGAGGCTATTTTGACAAAGAGGTAAGTGAGCTGACAGTTGCTGAACAGGTATTTATAGCGGCAATCCCTAACAATCCGACAAGATACAATCCACTGACTAATTATGATAACACAGTTGGGAGAAGAGACCTCATACTTGGAAAGCTGTATGAAAATGATATGATTAATTCCATGAACTATTACACTGCACTTGATACGCAGGTGGTTCTGGCACAGCAGCCCGAGGTTTCAAAGAACAATTCTGTCGAGACATATGCAAGGCATTGTGCGACAGAGAGCATGATGCAGGCGAATGGCTTTGTGTTTAGAACGAATTTTAACAATGATGATGATTACGAACAATATAAAGAAATATATGAAAACAGCTATACACTGTTTCAGCAGAAACTGCTTTCCGGAGGATACAAGGTATACACAAGTATCAACATGGATGTACAGCAGATGCTTCAGGATGCTGTTGACGATAATCTTAAAGGATATACCGCAGAAAAAGACGGAGTGTATGAAATGCAGGCAGCAGCTACCTGTATTGATAATTCAACAGGAAATGTAGTGGCTATTGTTGGCTCAAGAACTCAGGATTTAGAAGGATATACTCTTAACAGGGCATATCAGAGCTACAGACAGCCCGGAAGCTCAATTAAACCGATAATAGACTATGTTCCGTATCTCGAAAAGGGCAATACACCTGACACTATAGTTCAGGATGAATATATTCAGGATGGTCCGAAGAATGCAGATGGAACATATATGGGAAGCATTACATTAAGAACAGCGGTAAGTCTTTCACGTAACACAGTTGCATGGAATGTGTTAAAGGAACTTACACCTAAGGCTGGAAGTTCATATCTTCTCAATCAGGGATTTCATAAAGTATGGATGGATAAAGAATACAATGCGATTGCCATAGGCGGCTTCACATATGGTGTGTCAACAGAGGAGATGGCAGGTGCGTATGCAACAATAGCTAATGAGGGCGAGTACAGAAGAGTTACATGTGTATCCCAGATAAAGGATACAAGAGGAAGAATAGTATATGATTCATCTGGCAGGGGGCAGAAGATATATGATGCTGAATCGTGCAGGATGATGACGGATATGCTTGAAACTGCTGTGAATGAAGGAACAGGACGCGGGGCAGCACCAGATAATGCAATTGTTGCCGGAAAGACTGGAACAACGAACTCTAATTATGATTCATGGTTCTGTGGATACAGTGCTTATTATACAGTGGCTGTATGGCAGGGATATGATTATCCTGCATCAATCCCACAGAGTCATACAAAGGATATATTCAGGCAATTTATGCAGGATTCACATAAGACTCTGGCAAAGAAGGATTTCCCTAAGTACAGACAGAAGTCAGACAATAAGGAGACAGAAACTGAATCTGTAAGTGAAACACAGACAGAAACGCAGTCAGTCAGTGAGACGCAGTCAGTAACACAGACGCAGAAGGGCAGTCAGATCCAGTCGTCAAGTCAGATGGAAACAGGCACGGCAAGGGATAATGATGCAACTGCAGGCACCAGACAGGATAGTACGGCAGGAGGAAGTGAAAGCCGGGCAGATACAGATAAGCCGGCAGAGACTAAAGGGGATATCTCAGGTTATTAATTGCAGATATATCGTAGATGTAAATAAAATAATACTTGCAGAAAAGTGGATTGTATGATAAATTTTAGTGGGGTAAACTTATAGAAATATAAGGACACAAAACTAGAAGTCTAAGGCTAATGCTATGATGGTTCGGTTGCATTTAGGAAATGTTTCTTAAATGCAGCCTTTTTTGTTTTAGCAGAGACTTGAAAATAATTGTTGATAGTGTCAAATGGCACACGAAATTAATGCATAGCAGGGAAAACCTACTAAAGTTGCTAAATATGATGAAGTGGTAGGTTTACTAAGGGGATTGCTTATGAAAAAAGTAATAACACTATTTTTAATTTGTATATTGATAATATTTAATACCATATCATGTGGATCTGATTTGAACAATAAAAGTGAAACAATATTAGAAAAAACTGAAAAGATGGCAGAAAATGTCTACGATGCCATAAAGAATCATGACAGTGAACAGCTAAAAGAACAGTTCTGCGAAAGGCTGCAGCCGGGGAAAGAGACAGCGGTAGACAAGATATATGAATATATTGATGGAGAAATAGAAACGCTTGAGACAGATTTTGAAACAGAGCATTTTGCACGAGCAGGCGGTGGTGGAAAGATAAGGGGCGATAAACTATCAAAAACATTTGTATTTGAAATAATCATTACCACAGATAAAGGAATCAGATATGAAATAGGAGGTAAAGGCGATATCATCAATACAATAGAGCCGAAAGACCAAGGATTACAGGTGCTTCGTGTGTATAAGCAAAATGAAGATGGAACATGGAATTATACAGATGATTATCTACAGATAGGAAGTGAACTTGATTAAATATCATAATGAATAGCTTAAATAAGCCGTTTAATTATGAATGAAACATTTATAAAATTATGAGAAAAATATTAATAATGTCATTAATGGTTATATGTATGATTTTCAATATAACAGCATGCGGAGTAAAAAGTAATAATACAAGTAAGTCACCATTACGACAAACAAAGGATATGGCAGAAAATGTCTATGATGCCATAAAGAATCATGACAGTGAACAGCTAAAAGAACAGTTCTGCGAAAGGCTGCAGCCGGGGAAAGAGACAGCGGTAGACAAGATATATGAATATATTGATGGAGAAATAGAAACGCTTGAGACAGATTTTGAAACAGATAATTATGCTGATGCTGGGGGCGGGGGAGAAATTAGAGGAGATAAATTGTCAAAGGGATTTAGTTTCGGTATATATGTTGTTTCTGATAATGGCACAAGATATGAAATTGTAGGAAAAGGAGATGTAATTAATACTATTGAACCTAAGAATCAGGGGCTGCAAACAATAATTATATATCGACAGAATGAAGATGGAACATGGAATTATTCAAAAGGTTACTTGCAGATAGGAAGTGAATTAGATTAAGAATTAAGATAAAAAGCGGAATCTGACAATTGAATCAGATTCCGCTTTTTAGTATAAATAATACCAGAATTACTTACCGTAATGAAGTTCGTTATATTCCTTAACTCTCTGCTGGATTCTTTCAACAGGGCTTAAGAGGTTGCTGATTGAAGAATCATGGTTAAGTGTATCAATAAGAAGAGCCATGTATTTGCTCATATCAACATTGATGTACCAAGGCTTAGAGAGAAGCTCTGTTGGCTGGTACACAAGGTTAGTTGTAAGGATTCTGTCGATAATACCATTCTCATATGCTTCATCAAACTTCTTGAAGCCGTTAGTGAAAAGACCGAATGTAGTTGCGCAGAATACTCTGCTTGCACCACGCTTCTTAAGCTCAGAAGCAACATCAATCATACTTTCACCAGAAGAAATCATATCATCAATGATAATGACATCCTTGCCTTCAACATTAGTTCCAAGGAACTCATGTGCAACGATAGGATTACGTCCATTAACAATCTTAGTGTAATCTCTTCTCTTATAGAACATACCCATATCAAGACCAAGAACATTAGCAAAGTAAACAGCACGTCCCATACCACCTTCATCCGGGCTGATAACCATCATATGCTCGCTGTCGATGTGAAGGTCGTCCACATTAAGAAGGAGATACTTGATAAACTGGTATGTGCATGATACAGATTCAAATCCCTTAAGAGGAATAGCATTGTGTACTCTAGGGTCATGTGCATCGAAAGTAATAATATTCTCAACGCCCATATCTGTAAGTTCCTGAAGCATAAGTGCACAGTCAAGAGATTCTCTTCCTGTTCTCTTGTGCTGTCTTGATTCATAAAGGAAAGGCATGATTACATTAATTCTTCTTGCCTTACCACCTGCAGCAGCAATAACTCTCTTGAGGTCAGCATAGTGATCATCAGGAGACATATGGTTCTTGAAACCGCAAACAGTATATTCAAGGCTGTAGTTGCAGACATCAAGCATAATATATAAGTCATGACCACGGACAGAATCTACAAGAACGCCCTTTCCTTCTCCTGAACCGAATCTAGGAGTCTTAGCGTTAACAATATAACTGTCTCTCTTATATCCTGCAAAATTAAGGGTAGAAGTATTCTCATTCTGACGCTGCTCTCTCCACTTTACAAGGTACTCGTCAACTTTCTTACCCATTTCAGTGCAGCTTGCTAATGGGATAATACCTAAAGTTCCGTAGGGAATAGTTTCTGTGTGTCTTTCATCACGTGGCATAATAAATAATCCTCCATAAAAGTATAATAATTAAACATACATATAAAAATATAAACATTGACGCGAAATAAGTCAATGATATATTTGACATAAATAATCGTTAAGACCTTTTAGTTGGTGATAATTTCTTCATACAGCGGATATCATCTCCAAAGAGTCTTAAAATTGAATAGGCACTTACAAGTCTTGAGAAAATTCTCTGTGAGTACCTTGTCTCAATATCAGGCATCTCAAGGTTAGAAGATATAATAATACTCTTTCTTCTAAGAAGCCTTTCATTAATAGTATTAAACAGATTAGAAAAATTATAATCTGAAGCTTTCTCTGTTCCAAGGTCGTCAATAATAAGAAGGTCACACTCAACAAAAAATGAAGTGTCAAACTTGGAACTTCCAAACTCCTTAAAATCATCGCTCTTGAAAGAATCAAAGAACTCACCGGCAGTAAGATAAATAATACTGTGGCAGGAGTCCATAAGCGCCCTTGCAATACAGTTAGAAAGAAAAGTCTTTCCAACACCGGTCTGTCCGATAAACAAAAGATTAGAAAATGTATTATCAAAGTTATCAACGAAATCGTGACATACTTTGAGAACTTTCTGCATATTAATATAAGGTGTGAGCCCTGTTGCAGGATCAACATCAGTGTTGTTGTACCAGCTAAGAGAAAATGTATTAAAGTTCTCATCAGCAGTTATATTCTTGAGATTAGAGTCCTTATATATAAGGTCAATAGCCTTCTTATTAAAACATATGCAGCGTTTACCGTTAACATAACCGGAATCCTTGCAGTAAGGACATGTAAATATATCATCAAGATAATCAGCGGGCTTGCCTATTGAGGCCAGGGCAGCCACTTTTCTTTCATTAAGTGACTTAAGGCTGGAAGTTAATTCATCAGTATTCGTGTCCGATGAGTCAGCTTCTATACGCGCTCTGGCAGTTTTCACAGACAGGTCAATAATCTCAGAATCAATATTGGCAATATCAGGGCACAGGGCAGTGACTTCGTTATAACGGTCACTCTGCATACGCCTGTTGGCAGTTTTAATATCATCATACAGTCTCATAATAGAGGCATATTGTGTATTGGTCAAAGGCATGGCTGCCCCTCCTTGTATAATTAATTATTATTGCTTAATAAAGAGTTGTACCAGTCGTCAGATTTCTTAGGACGCTGCTGGTAGTTGTTAAAACGGTTGGCATTCTGCTTGATAACACCTGACTTTGAAGACTTGGCAGCTTTACCGGCTTCAAACTGTGCGTCAGCTTTTCTGATATCCTCAGAATTCCTGATGTTAGAAGTATGCCACTTGGTAAGAATTGAATCAGCGTATTCAAAGCTTGGCTGATGAGTTGCTTTCATTGTTCTGTTACATGCTTCAATAATCATGTCAGTTTCAAAGCAGAATACATCAGTCCACTTGGAGATAAGCTGTTTCTCAACCTGACCCGGTTCTCTGTTGTTAAGACCAAATGCCTTCATGACACCGTAAACAGCCTCATTATGGTTGGATACCTCGTCCTTGGCTGCCTCAACGGTATTAATACCTTCGTCAGCCCATGAGAGAGCAATCTTCTCTATGTATCTTATAGAAGTCTTACCCTTGGATACACAGTATTCAATAAGGTATTCGATAAGGTCAGCAGGAAAATGCAGAGTGTCATAGAAATACACAATAGCATTAACCTCAGGCTGAGAAAGTGTCTTGCCAAGGTATGTCTGTATTACAAAAAGCAGCATAGAAAAATCATCGTTAGAGTTAAGTTCATCCAGCTTTTCAGCAGGAGCAGTTACCTTTGAAGGCTCAACAGTATGTGATGGTGCTTTAATGGCAAAATCCATAGAAACAACATTTGACGATACATCTGAAGCAGCCTCATCAGCGGAAGTTTCATCGGCGAAAGCTGTGGCAGGAACCGTGGTATCAGCAGTGTCGTTATTAAATTCAGGTGTAGCATAACGGCTTCTGTCAGGCTCAGGAGAAGAATTATTCTTCAAATCTTTAACGGTAATGCCGCAAAGCTGGTTGTTATCGTCATAAGAAAGGCACACAAGCCCTGACTTGTCCCAGTATCTTAAAGCACGCATGACATCATTCTCGGTCTGGTTAAAAGTATCAGCAAGAGAAGAAATGCTTAAGCTGCTGTTCTTTCTTGTAAGAAGCCTCAGAAGATAAAGATAGACCTTAACAAAGTCTCCGTTGGCTGATGGTACATATTCGTCTATAAATAAATCAGAAACTGCTGTATAGCCAGAAACAGTCTCTGAATACAAGTTCAGATTATTCATGGTATTAGTCTCCCAAAAAAGTTATGAGCAGATTATACCACTGAAAAAAATAAATGCAAAGCGCGCCCAGTGCGGAAAGGAGAAATGTGGAAAATGTGGATAATGTGGATAAGTAAAAAATAAACGCAGGAAAAACGCATAGAATCTGGATTCTTAAAATTACCAGAATAAAAAATTATCCACAATCATTCTGAACAATTAAGTAACAGAAAATTGTGGATAATGTGGATAACTTTGTTGAAAAAGTTCAGGCTGGTGGAAAATGTACTATTTAAGCAAGTCTTCACCAATCTGATATACGTCACCGGCACCCATAGTTATTAACAAGTCACCGTTGATACAATTTTTTAATAAATATTTTTCAATGTCCTCAAAATTGTCAATGTATACACATTCCTTACCGAGAGATTTAATCTTCTCGCACAGGTCAGCAGAGCTGATTCCAAGCGTATCAGTTTCTCTTGCAGCGTATATCTTAGCGAGAACAACCTTGTCAGCGTGGCTTAATGCATCAGCAAACTCATTAAATAAAAGCTTCGTACGCGAATATGTATGAGGTTGGAAAACTACCCATACATTGTTGTGTGGATAGTGTGCGGCAGAACTTAAAGTAGCACGGATTTCATCAGGGTGATGTGCATAATCATCAATGACAGTAACACCGTTAAATGTACCCTTCTTCTCAAATCTTCTGTTAGTACCCTTAAAGTTAGAAAGACCTGCCTTGATATGCTCCATATCAACAGAAAGCTTTCTTGCAGCGGCAATAGCAGCAAGAGAATTGTAAACATTGTGAAGCCCCGGTACACCAAGAGTAATAGTGTCAGCCTTCTCTCCATTAATAAGAAGAGAATAAGTGCATCTTCCAAGCTCGTCATAAGTGATATCAGAAGCACTGTACATGCTCTTTGCAGGGTCAGAACCAAATGTAATGACTTCGCAGTCAGTATCCTGATAGAAATATTCATAATTATCAATGTCAGTATTGATGATAAGAGTTCCGTCAGATGGAAGCTTTTCAGTAAAAAGCTTGAAAGAGTGACGGATATCATCAATATCCTTGAAGAAATCAAGATGGTCTTCCTTGACATTGAGAATAATGTTCATTGTAGGATTAAATGATAAAAAGCTGTTAGTATATTCACAAGCTTCTGCTACAAAATACTTGTTACCGCCGACTCTTGTATTGCCACCAATGCTGTTAAGTATACCACCTACAGAGATAGTAGGATCCATATTGGCAGCAAGCAGAATCTCAGAAACCATTGAAGTAGTAGTAGTCTTTCCATGAGTACCTGCAATGTTAATAGCATTCTTGTAGATAGTCATAATCTGTCCAAGAAGCTCTGCACGGGTAAGCATTGGAAGCCCCGCTTCCTTAGCTGCCTTGAATTCGGGATTATCCGGGTGAATTGCTGCTGTATATACAACAAGATCTATATCATTAGTTATATTACCGGCGCTCTGTGGTACGGATACGATACAGCCGTCCCCGATAAGTTCGTCAGTAAGAGCTGATGAGTGAGCATCAGAGCCTGAAACAGTAAAACCTTCAGATAAAAGAATCTTGGCAAGTCCGCTCATACTTATACCGCCTATGCCAATGAAGTGAATATGGATAGGGTTGTTGAAATCAATCTTGTACATGATATTTTCCTTCCTTGAATTTAGTGTTTAATATATTGTATGTCTTATCGGCTTATTTTTCAAACCTTTCTTATTATATACTATACGATTTAGAAAATGTGCATAAAAATGTGTATAAAAAACTCGAAATTCTTTTTACTTAATGAGAATAGTATGATATAATCAAAATATCTAAAAGCAGTAAAAATTTAACATCAGAGGTGATAGCATGATTAAAAAAGAAATGATTGCAATGCTGTTAGCTGGTGGCCAGGGAAGCAGATTAGGAGTTCTTACTTCTAAGGTGGCAAAGCCGGCAGTAGCATTTGGTGGAAAGTATAGAATAATTGACTTTCCTCTCAGTAACTGTATTAACTCAGGAATAGATACAGTGGGAGTATTAACACAGTATCAGCCACTTCGTCTTAACACGCATATAGGAATTGGTATTCCTTGGGATCTTGACCGTAATGTAGGAGGCGTATCAGTTCTTCCACCTTATGAGAAGAGTCAGAATAGTGAATGGTATACAGGAACAGCTAATGCCATTTACCAGAATCTTGAGTATATGGAGCAGTATCATCCTGAATATGTACTTATTCTTTCAGGTGACCATATATACAAGATGGATTACAAGATAATGCTTGATTATCACAAGGCTAATAATGCAGATATTACAATTGCTGCAATGCCTGTACCTATAGAAGAAGCAAGCAGATTTGGTGTAGTTGTAACTGATAACGATAATAAGATTACAGAGTTTGAAGAAAAGCCAGAACATCCAAAGAGCAATCTTGCATCAATGGGTATATACATATTCAGCTGGAAGGTTCTTAAGGACGCACTTATCAAGCTTAAGGATCAGCAGGAATGTGACTTCGGAAAACACGTAATTCCATACTGCTTTAATAACAATAAGAGAATATTTGCTTATGAGTATAATGGATACTGGAAAGATGTAGGAACATTAAGTTCATATTGGGAGGCTAATATGGAACTTATAGATATTATTCCTATATTTAATCTTTATGAGGAATTCTGGAAGATATACACCAAGACAGATACAATCCCACCACAGTATATTGCTAAAGATGCCTATATAGAGAAGAGTATCATAGGTGATGGAACTGAAGTATACGGAAGAGTATTTAATTCTGTAATAGGTTCGGGAGTTGTTATTGAAGAAGGCTGTGTAATCCGAGACTCAATTATTATGAATAATTCACACATCGGAAAGAACACAACAATAACCAAGTCAATAATCGCAGAAGATGTAACGATTGGAGAGAATGTTGAACTTGGAGTTGGTGAAGAAGCAGAGAATGTTAAGTTCCCTAAGATATATAATTCTGGACTTGTTACCGTCGGCGAGTGGTCTGTTATTCCAGACAATGTTAAGGTTGGAAAGAATACAGCCATATCAGGAGAGACAACATTACAGGATTACCCTAATGGTGAGTTACCAGGCGGAGGCATAATAATTAAGGCAGGTGATAATTAATGAAAGCAATAGGTATTATATTAGCTGGCGGAAATAACAGAATGATGCGTGAACTATCTAATAAGAGAGCCATTGCAGCCATGCCGATTGCCGGAAGTTATCGCGCCATAGATTTTGCATTGAGCAATATGACTAATTCAAGAATCCAGAAGGTTGCTGTCATTACACAGTATAACGCAAGATCACTTAATGAGCATTTAAGTTCATCTAAGTGGTGGGATTTTGGAAGAAAGCAGGGAGGATTATTTGTATTCACTCCTACAATTACAGCAGAGAGCAGTAACTGGTATCGTGGAACAGCAGATTCATTATATCAGAATATGCAGTTCTTAAAACAGAGCCATGAGCCATATGTAGTTATTGCATCAGGCGATGGTGTATATAAGCTCGATTATAATAAAGTGCTTCAGTATCATATTGAGAAGAAGGCTGATATTACAGTAGTTGTAAAGAATCTGGAAGATCGTTCTGAGATAGGACGTTATGGTGTAGTTGCCATGACGGAGGAAGGAAGAATCACAGATATTGATGAGAAGCCATTAGAGACTAACCTCTCTACAGTTTCAACAGGAATATATGTAATAAGGAGAAGACTTCTTATTGAACTTCTTGAAAAGGCTGCTGAAGAAGACAGACATGAGTTTGTAAGAGATATTCTTGTAAGATATAAGAATATCAAGAAGATATATGGCTATAAGCTTGATACATATTGGAGCAATATATCTACAGTAGATTCATATTATAGGACTAACATGGATTTCCTTAAGAAGGATGTAAGAGATTACTTCTTCAAGCAGTATCCGGATGTATATTCTAAGGTTGAGGATTTACCACCTGCTAAGTATAACTTCGGAGCTAATGTAAGGAACAGCCTTGTTTCAAGTGGATGTATAGTAAACGGAACTGTTGAAGATTCAGTGTTATTTAAGAAGATATATGTTGGTAATAACAGTGTAATTAAGAACTCAATTATTCTTAACAACGTATATATTGGAGACAATGCATATATTGAGAACTGTATTGTTGAAAGCAATAGTACAATCAAAGCTAATTCAAGGTATGTCGGGGAGAATGGTACAAGGATTGTTGTGGAGGACAGCCCTTTGTATTATTAAGAATAAAAGTTGCAACAGAAGGTTTTCAGACTAAAGTATAACAAGAACCGCAGAGGTTCAAGAAGGGGTGCGTTATGAATATAACAGATGTAAGGGTAAGAAAGATTGCTAAAGAGGGCAAGATGAGAGCAGTTGTGTCAATCACAATAGATGATGAGTTCGTGGTACATGATATTAAGGTGATTGAGGGAGAGAAGGGCTTGTTCATTGCAATGCCAAGCAGAAAATCATCAGACGGGGAGTATCGTGACATTGCTCATCCTATCAATACTCAGACAAGAGATAAACTGCAGAAGCTTGTTCTTGAGGCCTATGATAAGGCGGAGGATGTAGAGGAGTAACAATTTAACACATTTAAAAGGTCTGACTTTGACAGATGCGTTAGCGCATTTTCAGAGTCAGACCTTTTTTATGCAATATAACCCTTTGCTTCCCTGAATTTGATTGGGGAAATACCTTTTGTTTTCTTGAAAACATCCCCAAAATAATTACCGGATTCATATCCACATAATGAAGCAACATCTGACATTGGAAGATTGGTTTCAAGCAATAATCTTTCAGCATGGCTAATCCTTATTCTATTCAGAAAATCTTTGAATGTCATTTCGGTTTCATCTTTAAAAAGCTTGGACAGATAAGAAGGATTCAGATGTAAATGTTCAGCCAAAGCGGTCAAAGAAATATTGGCGGAAAAGTTCTGTTCTATGTAATCAATGGCATTCTGAATAATTGTATTTTCTGTTTGTAATGAGTTCCTGACATTTAATGACGCTGTTATATCAAAACCAGAACGGATTATACACAGAATAATTCCCTGAATTGAATGCCTTATAGTTAATGAAGATATAGAACTGTGTTTTTTAGATTCTAAAAGAACAGTATCAAAATAATAATTAATCAGGTTAGATGCTGACAGATTAAAAGTAAAGAAATGACAGCAGTATTTATTATAAAAAGTTAAGTCGGGGAAACCTGATATAATTGGTGCTACATAGTCGTCTCCTAATTCAATTACAATCCGCTCATTATCTGTATTGGAATATATGGTTTTATGAGAAATATCACATGGAATCAGGAAGATGGTTCCTTCGTTTATTTCATATAAAGCATCTCTTATTAAAATGCTACAGCTTCCTTTGGTAAGGTAAAATAATTCCCAGAAAGAGTGTGTATGAGAAGATGACATTGAATTTTCTGGAGTGCGATATAATTTTGAAATGTTAAAATAATTTGAATTCATACATTCTCCTGAAGTTATATTTAAAGATATATTAACACAGATAAATGGAAAAATAAATGGATTAAAAAACGGAAAATTTTAGAGCAAAATAAGTGCAATATATACATTTTGCACAAAAAACATGTTGAAATATTGCTGTAATTAACAAATGGTTAAAAAATCAAGCCAAAATTATATGTAAAAACAATATAAGAAACAAAAAAAGCGGTAGCAAAACACATTACATAAATGTATTATGATAGCAAAAGCGGAAAACTACCGCGAAAGACACAGTCGTGTGCAAATATATTTAAGGAGGATAATTATGAAGTTTATGAAAAAGCGTAAGATCAGAAGAATTGCATCATTATTCATGGCAGTTCTTATGGTTGCAGCTCTCATGCCAGGCAGTATTACTAATACTAAAGCCGATGATAAGACCGCTGAATCTGGGGTCGTAGTAGACGCTGGTACATGGGAGAATAACGAAAGAACAACAACCTGGGATTTTTCAAAATACTCAGGAAGCAGTTCACTTACTTTAGCAGAAGGTGATGAGGTTGGCAGAATAAAGGTTGCTGCCGGTAAAGCATATGTTAAGACTGGTGGAGCAGGATTATCAGCTCAGAAAACAAAGGATGCTGTTATTGCTGTTCCTGTTGACCCAACAGCAACATCAGCTACACTTACTTTAAAGTTTTCTAGTAACAACAATAACAGATATGTTTATGTTGGTGACAAGAGTGGAGAGAATGCAGTCATCTGTCTGAATACAGCAGGTAGAGAGGAACTTCCTAATGCAGTTAATATCAATGGTGATAAAGAAGCTACTGTAACAGTTTCATCAGCAGCTTTTGAGGATGGTTATATTTTACTTACACCAGATACACTTGCAAGCGGTGATTCAGGTGAGATGAAGATTAAGAATTTAAAATTAGTAGAATCAAAAGATAACGGAGACAGAACATGGAACTTCAGAAAAGGTTCTGAATTAATGGGTTCTAACGGAAAGCTCATTCAGGGAACTACAGGTGAAGTTAATGGCTTAGTTATTGATGCTACAACTGGTAAGTTTGATTCTACAAGAAGTGACTGGGCACAGTTTAACACAGGAGCTGTTGTTAAGATTCCGGTTAAGGGTTCATGTGAAATCACAATTGGATCATATAAAGAGAAGCAGGCTACAATTGAAGGAACAGAAGTCGGCACTACAGAATTCAAGTATCAATACTCAGGTGCAGCAGGATATGTAGATTTAGTTGCAACAGCTGATGGATATATTGGAAGCATTGAAGTAAAGCATATTGCAGAGCCAGAAGCTAATGTAGAAAACTTTACATTTGTTATGGACGAGCATGCTGTAGATGGTGTTGTTAAGACTGGTGAGTACAAGTTCGGAGACAGCACACTTACATTAGGTGGACAGACAGTAGGCGGAGTTATTACTCAGTATACAGTAAAGCCAGATAAGAAGGTTACAATTAATGGTGTTGAACATGATGCTTATACATCAGGTAAGAGACATGCTGATGCCAATAATATTCCTAATCTTCCAGGAGAGGGTGATGGATGTTTAGCTACATTTACACCAGCAGCTAAGGGTATGATGACAGTTTACTATAACTCAACTTCATTCCTCAGAGTACATACTTTCAATGCTGATGGAACTAAGGAAGGCTTTGTTGATTCAGAAACAGGATTAACATCATATTCATTTAAAGTTGTTCCTGGTAAGACATATGTTATGTCAACAACAGGAAAGACTAATAATATGTTCTATGCTGGATACAGCTATGTTGCAGATGAGAAGATTACAGTTCCGGTAACTGTAAATAATATTGATGCAACAATTGGTAGCGGATTAAGGTTATCATTAGTAGATGACCAGTTAGGTGGAGATGAGATATCTCTCAGCACAACAACAAAATCTCTTAAGCTTCTTAAGGGACACACATACAGAGTAAGCTCTAACGATGGCGGTGTTAAGCCACTTGTAGGTGATTCACAGACATTTACAGTAACAGGTGATGCAGTTACAATCACACTTAATAATGTTCCGGATGTTGAACTTACAGGTAAGATTGTAGGTACAGATTCATCTAATGTTACAAAGCTCGTATTTACTAATAATACTAGTGGAACAGTAAATGAAGCAACAATAACAGGAGATTCATACAAGGTTTCTGTAAAGCCTGGTGAATATACAACAAGCGTAGAGACTAAGGATGGATCAACAACATATGACAGAGCATCTGTTAAGGCTGGTGCTGAGAATGTTAATGATGTATATGTAGAGAAGGATGATCCAGCATCTAAGAGAGATTACAGCTATACAAGAGTTCCATCTCTTGCAACAGCAGGTAGTATTGCAGTAGAGAATGGAAAGCCTCACACAGTAGCAAGAGCTGATTCTTCACTTACAATTCCAGTAAAGGGAAAAGCTAAGGTTGCTATTTCTACTTACTATGCATTCAACTTTACAGTTAATGGAGAGAAGTACGATAGTACAGAAACTGATAAGGGCTATACATCAGTTGGTACAACATCTAAGACAGATACATTTGAGATAGTAGTTGAAGGTGATGCTGTTGTTAACTTTGGTGCAACAACATATATTACAGGAATTTCAGTTGTTCCTATGACAGAATTCAAGTCAGAGATTAATGTTCCTGGCGATTATGATACATTAAATGAAGCTTCAGATGCTATTCTTGGTATGCAGAACAGACCAGAAGGCGAAGCAGGCAGAGTAACTATTAACCTTACATCTGATGTATTTGAACAGGTAGTTATGGCTGCACCATATGTAACACTTAAGGGTAATGGACATACAATTTCATGGTATTATGGTGTTGGAACAAAGTATTATTCAATAGATCCAGCAACAGGTCTTTACAATAAGACACTTGCTATGGACAGATACTCATCTGAAGAAGGAAATGGAAGTCTCTGGGGTGGAGTATTCATTGTTAGAGGTAATAATTTTGTTGCAGAGAATACAACATTCTTGAATACATACAACTATTACTTAACAGAGGCTGAGAAGACAGATATTGCAGGTTCAAATCTTTCAGTAGATAGATTAGCAGAAGGCGCAGATGTATCAGATTACAAGTTTAAAGAGAGATCAAATGCTTTCTATATTGAGGCTGATAATATTGAAGTTTTCAACTGTTCAATTCTTTCATCACAGGATACACTTGGTAGAAATGGTTCAGCAAATTATGGATATCACGCATATTTCAACGGTTGTACAATCGGTGGTAATGTAGATTATATCTGTGGTGAGTTTGCAGCTGTATTTGATAACTGTAAGTTACAGTGGAAGACATATAAGAATGATGAGAATAATAATGCAAAGATTGGTTACATTGTTGCACCTAAGACAAGCCCATATGTATTCAGAAACTGTGAGGTTACAACAGATGGAGCACATGGTGATATAGCAGTATTAGGTAAGTATGGTAGAACATGGGGTGCTAACTCTAATGCATCATTTATTGAGTGTGAGACTAATGGATACATTGACTCAGAAGGCTGGGGAGAAATGTCTAATGGAGAGAAGGCTTCAGCAATCTTCAATGAGTACAATAACACAAACAAGGGTGAAGCATTTGTGACAACAGGCTGCACTAAGAGTACATTAGATGCTGTTGTTAATTATATTGATTCAGAAAATGTTTCTGCTGTTGATACAGTTCTTGATACATGGAAGCCAGTTCATTACAAAGAAGTTATCTCTAAGGATGACGGTTCATCAAAGGGTGATGTAGCAGAAGGTGGAGAAACAGGAAAAGACAATAATGTTAATGGAACAACAGAGTCAACAGGTGAAACTGTAAAGACTGGAGATACAGCTCCAATTGCATTATATGTAGTATTAATGCTTTGTGCATTAGCAGGAATTGTATTTGTATCAAAGAAAAGAAGAATATCTGTTAAATAAT
>OHSN01000263.1_pt1 | contig 26008 bp, 18 predicted proteins | sample 1578691 | NCBI WGS metagenome assembly OHSN01 (sample SAMEA3879551, study PRJEB24766) | human gut metagenome | biome: human-associated habitat; feature: feces | place: USA | collected 1985/1987 | reverse complement strand
ACAGCTCCAACGCCAATATCTACACCATCACTCAAGCGAGGCAATAGCATAGTATCATGCACTCCCACACTATTATTTCCAATTTCAGCCTTTCCTTGAAGAATACGATTTCGTCCTAAAATATCATTTATAATGACTCCTTTATGTAGAATGATAAGATGATAAAATTTTTCTTTTGATCTTTTAGCAATGTTAATTTTTTTGAACATTAGAATATCTTTAAATTTTTTTCTTCTTAATTTCTCTATTCATAAATTACACTCGTACTCCGTTTATCGCAGCAAATAGCTTGTTTATGATTTAAATATTTTTATTGGATTGAGTGCATTTTTAATCAATCTATTATTGTATTTTAATGGAGATACGATCCAGTTCATAATTATGTTTGCAAAAAATTGAGTTATAACCGAGGCAATTGCTGCACCACAAACACCATATATTGGTATCAAAATCCAATTAAGCAATATATTAGACAGTGCGCCCCCTAAGTTAACAATCCACAAATACTTCTGTTTTCCCTCCGCTAAAATCCAAATATTCCTGACAGTCCCTATGTATGAAAACGTTGTGTACCAAACAGCAATCCTGAGAACATTTGCAGATTGCGCATATTCTGCACCATATAAAACTTGCACAATAAATTTGGCTAGTAATGTCATGCACAGGCTCTGTAATAATGCAGCGTAAATAATAATACAGTATAATCGTGAAATGCTTTTTTCATAACTATCTTTACGACCTTCCTTCTTATGAATGAAAATGGACGGTCTCATAGAATCAATCAATGCGCCGAAAATAAATTGGCTAATTCCTGCACAGGTAACAGCTGCTGTATAGTACCCAACTGCTGCTTCATTCATCATTCCTTTAAGCATTATCCTGTCCGTTTGTGCAAATATCGTTACCATAAGACTTGATACAATATAGTGTTTCGAACTAGATAACATACGAGTTGCCACTCGTTTCGAAAAACGAAAATGTCGTCCACCTAATTTCTTATATGTGATTATCAATAATAGCGCAATAAGGAAATAATCTATTGAATTAGATAGTGCAAACCAGAATATACTAGCTTTCTTTGCAAGTAATAAAATTTTGTATGCAGATACTACTCCATAAGAAATAAATGAAGCAATTGCAACGTATTTTGACAGGAATTTTGCTTGAAACCAATACGTTATTAACTCAAATGCCTGAAAAATCAACATAAGACTATACAATATAACAACCAAATTTGTTTCAGGCTTGCCATTATCAAAAAAAAGAGTAAAAAGTGTTACACCAAATATACAACACAACGATGATAAGATACTTACAACAATAGCTGAACCAAATATCTCTCCTTCTTTCTCGGGTTGATTTGTATATTCCTGTACAAGAACATTACTTAGACCCAAATTCATGATTGGAACAACAAATGCAACAATAGATGCAGCATAGCTAATCAAACCGTAGTTGCTCGGTCCCATATATCTGGCTGTCATCATACCTACGATCAGGGACAATATGGACTGCGCAACTTTGCCAATAATGATCCAGACTGCATTACTAGCAACTTTACTTTTTTTTAGCACTTTAAACATTTTATAAACACCGATTTTATAATCGGTCCTCCTATTTTTGCTTGATCTTATTCATAATGTGAAAAAGTCTTAGCTGCATTTATATCTGCATTGAAGTTCTTAAGTGCATATTTTTCTGCATTCTTGCCCATTTCCACTCTAAGTGAAACATTTTCTGAAAGAGTGTTTACATACCATTCTAATTCCTTTTGGTTAGTATAGATAAACCCCGTTTTACCTCCTACAACCAATTCTCTTGCACCATCAACATCTACTACCAATGAAGGCTTCCCCATAGCTGCACCTTCAATAATAGCTCTCGCAAAATGTGGCTCCGTAAACGGGCATATCATTACATCGGAAGACGCAATAACATTTTCTACATCCTTGCGGAAATTCAAAATATGAATATTTTCTTCAGTAAACGCTTCTTTATGGCAGTTCAGACTATATCTTTCCTCTGTTCCTGGAATTTCTCCAACGATGACTAAATGATTTTTTTTATTGTTTTTGCAATTTTTCCATTGACGAATCAACTCTAGACAGCCATTCGACGGAGACAGTCGTGCCAATAACAAGTAGATAACTTCATGATCACTAAGATTCAGTTCTCTGCGCAACACATCAGACTTCACTTTAGAATTATATAAAGAAAAATCAACAAAGTTATAAATTACATCTATTCTACTTTTTGATGTCCTCAAAGTAGTAGCATCATACTGATCAATTGCTATAAATTCATCACAATACTTATTATTCATATATTTGAGAATTTTACCCCAAACATTTTGTTGCAAAGGTTCGCGAATATGGCAAATTACTTTGACTTTTTTATCAACTTTCTTTGCTGCTCTTGCGCACATGAATAGGCATGTAGAATTCAAATGAACAATGTCCGGCTTTTCACTTTCAAATATTCTTTTTGCCGCAACGTATGTCGGTATCGCATAAACAAAATTATAGGCAATCTGTTTTGCGTTAATTCGTGTAACCGTGCTACCATGAAAAGGTCGAATATGAGGTTCAAAAATTGTTTTTGCACCCGCATCCTGAAAAAATTTGGCATCTCCTTCATTTTTTCTATAAATAACAGTTGGCTGATATTTTTCTTTATTTAACCTCTCAATCAAAAATCGAAGACTTCTTGGCGCTCCTCCATTTAAATCTCCATGATGAATATAAATGATTTTTTTCAATGTTGAACCTCCTTACCAATAACAACCATTTTCAACCTTGCTATTATTTTGAGGCACCTCATTTTCACTTGGTCTTATCCAATAATCATTATATAAATTTTTTACTATTGGATTTTTATCAGTCTCCCAACGCTTCCCTTTAATTCCAAACATCGCCTGTAACACACCGCCCATGTGTATTGCTTTTTTCCCCGCCATCTTTAATTTTGCAGCTAGTGGATACCCATATGCACCACAGCCAATTAAAGCAACGTCAAAATCAAGTTTTAAGGCTTCATTATACATATAATCCAGCGCATCAAACCAGGTATCAAACCTATCATCCTTGGTATTTGCTATCGTTTGTACTGCTTTAAGCGTAAGCAAGTTAAAATCAGGAAGATAATCTTCATTTGAGAAGATATCCCTTCTGTGATGTTCATACTGATATCTTATAGAATCAACAAATGGGTGTATAACAAGAATATTTTTACCAGCTAATGCGCTCGTCCATGGATTTGAAGAAAACCACGGTTCGAGATAACGCCCCTCCGTTAACATCGCATTTTTACACAACCAATGTTTTATCGCATAATCTTCAAAAGGCAAATACCAAGTTCCTTGAACATCAACACAATTCATTGCCTGTTGCATTAGTGTTCCAAACTCCTCGGCTTTATCCATAGAATTTGGAAAAAAGCCTGCATTATTGCATAAAACGTTCAAACTCATCTGTTTTTTATGGTTTATGTTAAGAAGTGTCTTGGCCGCCATATATAATTCAATACTTCCAAAACGCCCAACAAAAAAAGGATCTTTACCCTGAATTCCTTCTAGAATTACCTTTTGAATTTCATCTGCCATAAATAAAGGTTTTCCACTCACAGTATTAAATCTATGAGTTGTCTTCTCTAATCCATATCTATCAAGATAACCTTCTCTAATAACTTTGGATTTAACTACAGTTTTAAAATAAATAATATAAGATTCTATTGAATTCAAATTATACCCTCCTACTTACGTATTGTCTAAATTATAAACATTATAAAAAACAATCATTTTGATAACTTATTTAATGCTTGGTACTTTGTTAATGACAACAACACCAAGCCAATCCACAGTTCGTTACTTTCATATAATGATGAAGAAAAAAATAATTGGATTATTGATTGCAAAAGCAAACAAAAACTTAGAGATACAATAGAATTATCAGAATACATAATCTCAAATTTAATGCTTCTTATAACCTTATTCAGTACAACCAAAAATATTATTGAACCTATTACCACACCATATTCAATCAACAATTCTAACACAATGTTATGAGCATTTGTATTTACGCCACCAAATGTGTAAATTCCTGTTAAGGATAAAGTTGTCATATAACCAATACCTTTAGGAATAAGTGGATTAATTTTTATTATATTTAAAGCATTTTCATAAATTGCATTTCTCGCCAAACTTGTCGTAAAAGAGCCTAAAACAAGCTTGTCTAATGTCCTGCTTTCAATTCCCATTGACTTTATAACACTATACAGCAATAAAAAAAACGTATCATGAAAAATTACAAAGACTATTATCATAACTAGTATGACAACAAATGTAAAAATACGATTTTCAGTACTTGCATTTTTTTTACTAATAAACAAAAAATTAATCAAAGCATAAACAAGGATAACTAACAAAGCTCCTCGGTTTCCAAAAATCATTGCAACAACAGAAAAGCATATGGCTATATATGAAAAATATTTTTTCTTTCGAATACGCGAAATTTCAAATAATATCATAGCTTGCAAAGACAGTGTATAACCGATTGCCATATAAAAATTGGCTATCTCTTCGCTTGTTTCACCTATTAAAGTTAAAGCATTAATTATTACAAACACACCAATAATCACAGACATATATTGTAGATGCGCTATAACATTTTGTAAATTCAATCTAGTATAAAGAAATATGCAAAAAACCGAAAGAACTAAAAAACTTGGTGAAATAATAATCTTCGATAAGAATTCATTTCCAAACATTACATTCACCATAAGGAAAAGCACTATAACAAAAAAAGTCAAGAATTCTTTTTGAGCCAATCGAGTGTATCGAGGTTTCATAAAAAAACATAAAAAAGACAATACAATTGGAACGCATGCCAAAATATTACTCGGTATTATGAAGTTTGGAATAAGTCGGTATAAAAAACCCAAGCAAAAAATATTGAAAAAAAAACAGTCAAATGTAATTTGCTCAATATTTACCTTGTGCATTTTTTTTATATAACTTCTCATTTTTGGCTCTCCTATTTATCCATTTTAATACAATTAAAGACATGTCGCTTTATTCTATAAAACTCTATATAACTGACGTCAAACATTGTATTTTACATTATATGGACTTATCATCACTTGCTTCATATGTCATTAAATTAATAATCTTACTGGTCATAATAACATTATTCTTATTCTGTAGCACAAAATCATGAGCCAATTTGCCCTTGTCAATCAACTCAATATTTGAAAAATTAAGAAGTTCATTTAACTTGTCAAAAATGCTATCCCTATCATCACTGTCAAAAGAAAACATATAATCGAAATATTCTTCTGGTATCCCAGGTAATTTTGTCGATACAACCGCTGTACCAGAAAGCAAATATTCCATTGTCTTAGACGGAAAAGAAAACTTAGAAAATGTCTCGTTCGTAGGTCTAGGATTTACCAATAAAAGCGCTCTTTTCTCATATTCAACAACTTTATCTGGTGTAACACATCCCATATATTTAACTTTCGGGTTATTTCTGGATATTAATTCTAACTCACCTGTGTATGATCCCTCACCAAATATATGTAATTCTATATCATTTCTTTTCAATTTTAGAAAAGCTTCTACTAATGTCTTTACTCCATATTTTTCATAAACACCACCAGCATACATAATATAATTATCATGCACTGTTGATAGCTGATCGTCGTTGTAATCTGCAAAGCCTTCTATGATGACATATGGCTTTTCTTTTGGATTAACTACATCATTGATTGATTTAGTTAAAGGCACATATGCGTCATATGACCTCAAATCTTTATCAGCTAGTTTTTGATAAATACTTAATAGCTTTTTCTTTATTAGGCTCTCCTTACGTTCTTTCATATTTGTACTTAAAGTCGGTAAATCGGTTACCACCGCACAAACCCTAAATCCTAATTTTTGAGCTACTTTTCGTGTTGGAATTGCTATTACAGGAACTAGAGGATCTACTATAATAAAAGCATTTTTTGAATTGTTCTCTTTACACCAGGTCTTTACATATTTTCGTGCCGAAAACAATAATGACAAATATCTAGTTATTTTCCCATTTTTAAATGGGAGATAACAATATGCAACCCCAACGTCAGTGATATCTTCTTCAAAATGAAACTTTTTTTTCTTAACTGTAGAAGCTGAAACTGGCAGCGCCGACAATGCTGTTACATTTCCCTTATTTGATTTAAACAAGCCCTCAATCATAAGGCGAAAAAATTTTTGCTGAGGATCAATAGAAGGTTTAATCCTTTTCTCACATATCTCGTCATATTTTTTTTGAGAACAAGAATTCGTTACAACAAGTATATCCAAAATAAATCCTCCAATTTTTTCGTGAATGTTTACCACCATCAAATGATTATATTTTTTTAATCGTAAACTGTCTTACTAAAATTCACAAATACATTTCTTTGCATTTTTATATTCAATAAACTTATTACCCAATCAACTTACTATGTACATATGCTAATAATTTAATAATCGCAATTTGTCGATACCGAGCGGCAATTAAAAAAAACTCTTTAGCCTTACCAAGTTTTTTTACGGATTCACATTTGTACCATTCAGGATATTTTTTTTCATATATTTTTATATAATCCTTAATTTCGCAATTTTTTTTACCCGACTTACACATAATTAACAGTACACCATACAATAAATCAGGTACAGACTTTTCCTTCAGTTCTTTCGGATACTTTCTTCCCAATTCTTTTTCCAAAATACCAAAAGCCTTTATCATATCTGTTTCATCCATTTTTTTGTTGTTGGACAAAGATGATGGCCGTTGAAAATAATAATACAAAGGTTGATCAATATAATATACTGAGCCACATGCATCAATTGCCCTACATACAAAAGCAACATCCTCACAGCGTTTTAACTCTGGAAAATATATATTATTTTCTCTACAGTTTGACAATCTATAGAATTTACCGATTGTATGATTTCTTACCGACATCATGCAATCAGGTAACGAAACTTTACCACTTTTACCACCATACATAGAACGAGCTACCCTTTTATTTCTGCCATCCGTAATGTAATAATCATAAATAACACAATTTACAGCATTATTTGATAAAACTTTATCAATTTTTTCAAGTAAAGTGTACTCAACCCAGTCATCATTATCTATAAAAGTAATCCACTCTCCTTTTGCCATGTTCATTCCAATATTACGGGCATTTCCAGGTCCTTTGTTCTCTTCTGACCTATAAACAGATATCGTCAACACTGATTTTTTTACATACTGCAGTAATTTTTCATATGAACCATCAGTAGAACAGTCATCAACAATTATTATCTCAAAGTCCTTAAAAGTTTGATAATTTAAAGAATCAAAATATCTTTTCATTAGATTAAACGAGTTAAACATAGGTGTTATAATGCTATACTTAGGATTGTTTTTATCTGTCTTGTGTGACGACAATTCGTTTGTAGTTTTGTCTAATCTCTCTCTACACATATTTACATCGACAACATATAATCCCCTGTGTCCTTCAAAGACACTATCAAAACAAATTTTATCTCCAGCATGATTCCAACGTGGATGAAGATCACATCTGGTATCGTTATCATATTTGAATGGAGCAAACACTCGAGCGATCGTCTTATTTTTTCTTTTGTGTTCATCGCCATCCATTATATTAATACTTGCAACTCTTGCCCGATCTGGGTATGAATCAGTAACTATCAAATCACCTTTTGGACTATAACTTGGATGACCATCATTTGAAAACTGTGGCCAACAATGGATATACTTATTGGTTTTATCCCTCATCAAATAATATCCAGGACCCGTTTTCTTTTTATTCTCAAATGCCAGAATAGTATTGTCATTTTTCCAAAAGCAGTGACTAACCATATCATCATCAGAAAGGACATACATATCAGTTCCATCTACGTTACAAGTTACAAGTCTTGTGTATTTTCTTTGACCACAAAACCAACGATAGAGAACCATGAATCTTTTCCCGTTTGGAGACAACATGATATGATTTACTTTATGAACAGCTCCTTTTTCTCTCATTTCTAATCTAGGTTGGAAATTCGCAAAATCGGTATATTTAAGCACACTAGTTATTTTGCCACTATTCAAATCAATCTTCCAAATAGCTGTTGTATCTGGAAGTGCAATACCTTTTGTTACCTCGGGTACATTATAGTATCCGTATCCTGGACGGAGCTCATACAATCTACTAAAATCCAATGTTAAAGCAAAACTTCCGTCTGCAGAAACTGAATATACAGGTGCTGGAATTACTTTTTCTTCCATTATATCAAGTGCTAATATGATTGAAACATACTTACCATTTCTAAAATCATTGTACAATACCCTACTGCTAAAATCCGGTCCAAGCCACTGCAACATGCAAGATTGTTGCACATTCCAAGCCCTAGTCTCAGCTATCTTTTTTACTCGTTCTGGATCATTTTCCGATTTCTGCGTATCAATAAGCAATATATCTGCTTTTTCACGAGGAGATACATCTGACCATGTGTCATTAGCTCTCATACAAAGCATGTACCTATCCGTGGCATCCCAAGGTGACTTATCATAATATCCAAAAAAATACTCATGTTCTTGATCATCAGGAGAAACACGCACAATATTTCCTTCTGATTTAATTTTTTTGGATATGGCATACATCCCCACCTGATATGTTCTCTTAATAATCTTTTTTAATGCGGGATATTTATTTAATTGATAATTAATCTTCTGTTCCAAGCCCATTTTTATTCTCCGTATTGATTGAAAATTTATTTCCTCAAAAACTTCCTATAAACAAAATTTTGCAGCTTAACTGGCATTAAGTACATTCCAGTCTGTGCAATACCAACCATTGCATAATCTACAAATGAACTATATCCCATCTTCCAAAATTTGCGGATAGTAGCAATATAGCTCCATGTATTTTGCCAGCTCTTTCTTCTTTTTGCTAGCTCGTCTGAACTTCTAAACCATAAAAGAGCCTCATCTATATTTTCAGCCTTGTATCCCAAAAATTGCATACGGCCAAAAAGATCTACATCCTGATTTCTTTTTAAATCAGCATAGCCACCGGCATCAAGCACTGCAGTTTTACTATACATAACAGCTGGATGATTAAATGCAGAGCGTCTCTTTGCATAATCATAAATCTCTTTTGTCGTAGTTGGTACGACTCTTTGTGAAATCACATTGGAAACATCACCAACAAATTCATCAATATGCGAGCCAACAATGGCAAGATAAGGTTTTTCTGAAAATCTTAGCAACTGCTTCTCACAACGTTCTGGTTTAGAGCAGTCGTCCGTATCCATACGAGCGACCAATTCATTTTTGCACTTTTTTAAACCTACATTTAGCGCTAATCCCAGTCCCAGATTTGTTTCATTCTTAACTCTATGTAAAATTGGATATTCATCTAATACAGCATAAAGCTCATCTGTAAGAGGACCATCCTCCACAATAACAATTTCATCTGGTGGAACTGTTTGATTAATCATAGAATCAATAGCCAATCTCAGATACTCTGGTTTTTCCTTCTTATAAAGTGACATCAAGACTGAATATTTTTGGGATTTTGCCGATTGTTCTACTTTTTCAATTCTTGAACTATCTTTCTTATCTATTGACTTACCACCTAAAATTTCTCCTGCTTTTGCCTGGTTTTCTCTGTATGTATCCACATCTACCTTCCCCATTCTCAGCAAATAATCCCCAAAATCCTCAGCAGTCGCCATATCGTCCTGAGTTATACCCTCTTGCTTTATAAACGCTTTCTTCACAGTATCAAATATGATCTTGACATCACCCGCAAAGCTTACATTCTGAATATATTTTCTATCCCAATCAAGCTTTTCTTCCCATGAAATGCCGTTACGCCCATTTACCTGAGCCAGTCCCGACAAACCCGGTTTCGCAGTATGTCTTGCTCTTTGTTCTTTCGTCATAAAGGTCATATCTCTGACCAACTGTGGACGTGGACCAATTACAGACATTGTACCATTTAGAATATTAAACGCCTCCGGAAGTTCGTCAAGACTTGTATTTCTCAGCCACTTGCCAAACTTCGTAAGTCTCACATCATCTGGAAGAAGCTCACCATTCTCATCACGTTCATCAGTCATGGTACGAAACTTGTACATTTTAAATACCGTTTCCTTGCCGTCTTTGCCAATCAGACCAGGACGATCCTGAGTAAATAGAACCGGACTTCCCAATTTCAGTTTAACAAGCGCTGCAACGCCCAAATATAGCGGAGAAAAAACAACTATAGCAGCCGTAGCGCAGGCTATATCGAGTATTCTCTTGCCATACTTCTCATATAAGCCCATTTTTCTTTTTTCAATAGGCTCTATCAAATCTGCTTCATATGTAGTTTTCTCAGCTTTTTTCTTCATAACATGAGCCGCAATTGCAGTAGCACCTACAACAGCACCCGTAAGCAAAGCAAATTTCTTACTCTTTTTCAAACTGCCTCTCCTTACTCAAAACAACTCCTGATAACCCGAATAATTCTCTCCTGCTGTTCCTCAGTCATCTTATTATCGCTAGGCAGGCAAGCGCCTCTGTCAAAGATATCAGCGCCCACATCTTCTGCACCGCCTGCGATATAAGCATTTGTGCGGCATCTAATACTGCCGTCGCGACCAACGCACTCGTGCATTCTGTACATAGGCTGCATGTGCATTGGCTTCCATATTGGTCTTCCCTCTGCATTTATGCTTGCTATCGCTTCCAAAATTTCAGTAGGACAGGTCTTGCCGGCTTCTTTGATGTACAAAGCCTCGCTGTCATTTCTGACCTGCTTGCACATTGCGTCTTTATCTATGATAAGTGCAGACAGCCAATAATTTGGCTCTGTTCCCTCAACGATAGGATTCATTTTAACAGGAAGTCCTTTAAGACCCTCTTTGTATCTCTCGTATATTGCTTTTTTCTGCGCAATATGCTCCTCAAGATGCGGATACTGACCACGAACGACTCCAGCAATAACATTCGACATACGATAGTTGTACCCGACCTCTTCATGCTGATACCATGCCGCATTCTCACGAGCCTGCGTTGACCACTTACGAGCCCTGTTTGCATCTTCAAGTCTGTTCGTCAGCAAACATCCGCCGCTAGAACCTGTTATTATCTTATTGCCATTGTAGCTTACAGCACTGTAATCGCCAAAACTTCCGCACTGTCTGCCGTCAATGGTAGCACCCATAGCCTCAGCAGCGTCCTCGATCAAAAGCGCACCATGCTTTTCGCATATTCTCTTTATCTCGTCCATTCTTCCAGGAAAACCGTATAACTCAGCGCTTACTACCAGCTTGACTTCAGGATACATCTCAAAAGCCTTTTCAAGCGCCACAGGATCCATGTTCCAAGTATCTCTGTCAGTGTCGATAAAAACAGGGATACCGCCCTCGTAAACAACTGGGTTGAGAGTAGCGTCAAAGGTCATGTCGCTGCAAAAAACTCTCCTGCCCTCAAGAGCGCCATGAGATATCGCAGGCTTGCCATAAAGCCTCTCGCCAGCAAGCTTACAGCACAAGTGAAGCGCAGCCGTGCAGCATGAAAGACCAACAGCATACTTGACTTCAGACTTCTCCGCCGCTATCTTCTCGACCTCATTTATATTCTTACCGACTGTAGACATCCAGTTGGTATTATAAGCCTCAGTAACATATTCAAGCTCCTCACCATGCATTGTAGGTGACGCAAGCCATACTTTTTGTTTAAAGGGTTCCTGATCATCTTTGTTATTGTACATAAATCAAGCTCCTAGCTAATTAATCTCTTCCATACAGATCTCTAGTATAGACCTTATCCCTAACATCATCAAGACAGCTGTCATATCTGTTAGCAACAATAGACTGGCTCATTGACTTGAATTTTTCCAAATCGTTTACCACCCTGCTGCCAAAGAACGTGTCGCCGTCCTCAAGGGTCGGCTCATAAATTATAACCGTAGCACCCTTTGCCTTGATACGCTTCATAACGCCCTGAATACTACTCTGACGGAAATTATCTGAGTTGGACTTCATTGTAAGCCTATAAACGCCTATAATAACGTCCTTTTCTCTATCCTTATCCCAATTACTGCTTCCGGTATAATAGCCTGCAAGCTCAAGCACCTTATCCGCAATGAAATCTTTTCTAGTCCTATTGCTCTCAACAATAGCAGACATCATGTTCTGTGGAACATCTTCATAGTTTGCAAGCAGCTGCTTTGTATCCTTTGGCAGACAATATCCACCGTAACCAAAGCTTGGATTATTGTAATGGCTACCTATTCTAGGATCAAGGCAAACACCATTTATAATATCCTGTGTATTAAGTCCCTTTACCTCTGCATAAGTATCAAGCTCATTAAAATACGAAACTCTCAACGCAAGATAAGTATTTGCAAACAGCTTAACAGCCTCCGCCTCGGTAAATCCCATAAAGAGCGTGTCGATATCTTCCTTTATCGCACCCTCCTGCAAAAGCTTTGCAAAAAGCTCTGCTTTTTCTCTTGTATCATCATCACAGCTTACGATAATTCTGCTTGGATACAGATTATCATACAAAGCCTTTGACTCACGGAGAAACTCAGGGCTGAAAATTATCTTATCAGTGCTATACTTTCCCCTTACTGACTTTGTGTAGCCAACTGGGATAGTACTTTTTATGACCATGATAGCCTCAGGATTGACTTTCATAACAAGCTCTATAACTGCTTCTACAGCAGAAGTATCAAAGAAATTCTTTTTGCTGTCATAGTTAGTCGGAGCTGCAATTATTACGAACTCTGCGTCTTTGTATGCCGCTTCGCCGTCAAGTGTCGCTGTCAGATCAAGCTCTTTTTCAGCAAGATACTTTTCAATATAATCGTCCTGAATTGGTGACTTTTTGTTATTGATAAGCTCAACCTTTTCAGGGATAATGTCAACAGCCGTTACATGATTGTGCTGTGCAAGCAATACTGCAAGCGACAATCCAACATAACCTGTTCCTGCTACTGCTATCTTTCTGTTCATTTTCTTAGCCTTCCTTATACTTTATAAAACTCTTTATACCACTGAGCAAACTTTCTCAGACCTTCTCTGAGAGGTGTGCTCGGTTTAAATCCATAATCCCTTTCCAATGGCTCTGTGTCTGCATAAGTAATAGGCACATCGCCTGGCTGCATCGGAACTAACTTTTTGTGGCTTTCAAAATCATAATCAGCAGGAAGAACACCCGCATTTATAAGTTCCTGCTGTAAAATATCAACAAAATCAAGAAGATTTTCTGGATTTTGATTTCCTATGTTATAAACAGCATAAGGCGGTAATGGCAAGCCGTCTTCACCATTTTTTCTTTCAGGAGCTCCTTGCATTACTCTCTTGATGCCCTCAACTATGTCATCAACGTATGTAAAATCTCGTTTGCAGTTTCCGTAATTAAAGATCTGGATAGTTTCACCCTTTAGAAGCTTGTTCGTAAATCCAAAATAAGCCATATCAGGTCTGCCTGCTGGACCATATACTGTAAAGAAACGAAGTCCTGTAGCAGGGATATTATACAACTTGCAGTAAGCATGAGCCATAAGCTCGTTGCTCTTCTTGGTAGCAGCATACAGACTCACAGGATTGTCTACCTTATCATCGGTACTGTAAGGAACTTTCTTGTTTGTTCCATAAACAGAAGAACTTGACGCATAAACCAGATGTTCAACGCCTGTTTCACCGTTATCATAAGAATGGCGACACGCTTCCAATATATTATAAAATCCAATCAGGTTTGACTGAACATATGCATCAGGATTAGTTATGCTGTAACGCACGCCTGCCTGTGCTGCAAGATTAACAACAACAGACGGCTTGTAATCACTGAAAATTTTGTCTATCACATTTTTGTCTGATATGTCTCCCTTAATAAAAGTCCACTGACCACCAAGCTTTTCTATTTCCTTTAATCTCCATTCTTTTATGGACACATCATAGTAATTGTTCATATTGTCGATACCAACGATCTTGATATCATCAATAGTCTTAAAAAGCTCAATTACCAGATTAGAACCTATAAAACCTGCTGCTCCTGTTACAAGGACAACCTTACCTTCCAAATCGATTTTCTGCATATCTTTTACTCCCAACTTCATACACGTACAGCCAATACACAAAACATATAAATATCATAAGCACACTCATTCACGTTAATAATTTTATCACAAAATTTTAATCTAGTCAAGTATTTACCCCATACTTATGTATATTTTTTCAAGAATCGTACATTTTCAGTGTAATATACAATGCTAACCATTTACAAAAAGCTCAGTTTGTGCATTTTTATACTAAGCTGAAAGCTATAATTTTCTTCATTTAAAATTGTTAAATCATGAAACGTTTTGAAAAATATTTTTACCACAAGATTTTTGATTCAGACAAAAGCTGACTTGATTTTTATCTGCATTTTACACGGCTTTTATTGATTATCAGGCAAAACCAGCATATAATCATAATAGTAATTATGGCGAAGTATGAGAAATATGATTGGAGCGGTGTTTATGATAGTAAAAATTTTCTGTGCGATTTTGGTAGTCCTTGGAATGAGCGTTGCAATTGTTCTAGGCGGTCTGATAATTTTGGCTTCTTGTGTTAGTGGCATAAAAAAGCCTGCTGGTGACAATACCGCTGATGACGAGGACACATTTATGTACACAAATTATATGCAGGGATTTTACCTATAACTTTTTCTACCCTGCCAAGCTTTTTAAAAAGTATACTCATCAAGTGGAGAGTGCTTTGCTCATAAGCATTCTCCACTTTTGTATACCATTTTTTATTCTATCACTCGACCCCCCAAAAAACTATTGACACAGCCCGAAACTTGTGCTATACTCTCAACAAAATCAAATGAAACTACACACAGAAAGGGCGTTTTATAATGACTGAAAAAGAAAAAATGCTTGCTGGCAAGATATATGACTCCTCCGACAAGGAGCTTGCAGAATTGAGGGCAAAGGCTCACAAGCTTTCACAGCAGTACAGCAGTTTGTATGAAGATGATGAGAGAAGAAACGCTATCCTTGACGAGCTTCTTCCCGACCATGGCGAGGGATTTTTTCTTCAAGGTCCTGTGTATTTTGACTATGGCGTTTTCACAAAGTTCGGCTCAGGCTGCTATGCAAACTTCAATCTGACAGTGCTTGACACCTGCCCTGTGACGATTGGCGACAACGTGTTTTTCGGTCCCAACTGCACCATTGCCACACCTGTTCACCCATTCAGATGGCAGGAGCGTAACATGAAGAAAAAGTCTGACGGCACTGTTTATGATGATGAATACGGCAAGCCTATCACAATACACTCCAACTGCTGGATAGCGAGCAATGTTGTCATCACAGGCGGAGTTACCATAGGCGAGGGCTGTGTTATTTGTGCAGGAAGCGTTGTCACCCGTGACATACCGCCAAATTCTCTTGCGGCAGGAAATCCATGCAGAGTTATCCGTGAGATAACTGAGGAGGATTCTATCAAGTACAAAGCAGAACTTTTCTGAGCAAAAAAATACCCCTGACCAGAAAATGATCAGGGGTATTTTTTATCGTATGTCATATCATTGAGTATAGACCCATTTTTTATCGGACCACGCTCCGTTATAAGTCTTTTCTCCTTTGACAGTGTAGCTTCTTACACGGACGTAATATTTTTGATATCTTGCAAGCCCCGAAACTGTCTTTTTATCGGTGCGGTTGTTTGTTACCTTTACGCTTTTTGCTCCCTTGAAGTCGGAACGCTGTGAGTATGATATTTCATATCCCGTGGCAGAGCCTTTCTGTGCATAATCTATAAAGAAGCCTGCATATGTGCCGTAAAGCTTCTGTATCACCTGCTTTGCAGGATAGATAGCAAAGCTTTTGGTGATAACTCCGCCGTAAATGCCCTTGCCTGTGATAGTCACCTTTGCGGTGCCGACCTTTGTGTTTGCAGAATATTTCACAGTATAGTCTGTGCCGTTTTTAAGGGTCTTTGAGCCGTATTTTACTGTGATCTTCTGCGTTATCGCCTTGCCGGTAAAGCTTTTTGAAGAAATACCGCTGACCTTTGCGTTTGCAAAATTAGTCTTTGCCGTCACTATGCTTTTAGCGTCTGACCAATTGCCGTAATAGGTCTTTCCGCCCTTGACAGTATAAGAACGAACTCTTACATAATATGTCTTTGAAGCCCCTAATCCAAGTACCGTCATCTTATCCGTCTTGTTGGTGGTGGATCTGTAAGTGGAAGCATCTGAAAAATCAGATCTTGTGCCATACTGGACCTCATAGCCTGTTGCAGATCCTTTCTGCACAAAATCCACAAAAAAGCCCTTGTATCTTGTTTCAAGCACCTGTATCTGCTGTTTTGCAGGATTTATAACAAAAGAAACGGTCTGCTTGCCCTTATAGTTTCCGTAAAATTCAACTGTTATCTTGCCCGTGCCAACGTTCACGTTTGAGAAATACATCACCATATAATCAATATAACGCTCTAGGGTCTTATTTCCGTCCTTTATAAGCACATCAGGTGTTATCGCCTGGCCGGTGAACGACAGCGGTGTAGCATAATAAATCTTGAACTTGGAAGCGTCCTTTGGCTGGATAGTAAAGCTTTTTGCAACAGAGCCTCTGTATTCGCCTTTTCCAACAAAGGTCATTTTTGCAGGTCCTGCGTTAAGATTGGTCTTATAATAAACAGTGTAATCCACGCCCTCTTTAAGCTCTTTGCCCTCATATGTGAGCGTTACGTCAGGCTGTTCAATATTCTTTCCTGTGTATGTGAAGCTGTTCTTGAAGCCTGATATCTCGCAGTCTGCAATAAGCTTGCTGTCAGAATACTCCGCTGTGACAGTCATATCCTCTGTGACGTTTTTATAGTCCTTATCCCAGCCTGTAAAACGCAGACCCTTTATAGCAGGGGCTTTCGGAGCTTTTGCAGACTTACCATATTCCACTGTCTGCTGACTTATCACCTTGCCGTCCTTATCCACAAACGTAACGTTATATGTATAAGGCTTCCATGCGGCATAAAGGGTCTTTGCACCGCCTGAATATGAGATGCTTTCTATTCTTTCACCTGAAAGTGCAGCGTTATCATACCAGCCTGCAAAGTCTGCACCCTCTTTTGTCGGCTCGGAAAGCGTCACGCTTTCGCCTTTGCTGAGGTATTCTGGATTGCCTGTGCTGTTCGTGCCGCCATTTAAAACATAGTCGACAGTGACAAATTTTGCTTCAACAAGCTTTGCCTTTACTGTGCTGTCAGCAGTATAAACTGTGTTCGCATCGACAGCAATTCCGTTCTTGTACCATTTAAGAGCATAACCGCTTTGCACTTTGACAGCAGGATATTTCACCTTGCCGTCTTTATCAGTGCAGGCATAATGCTTGCTGTCAGGAGCTTCAAATGTTATCTTGTGGGAAGCCTGCTCCCCAGGACGAGTTAGCCTTGCTTTTCCACCTGCCGCTGTCTGTCTGCTTTCCGCCAATGGTATTCAGCGAATAAGCTGCAGAGCTTGTAACGTTAGACAAAGCCGTTTTCTTTACCTTGCTGTCAGAAAAGTTGCCGTTATACCAGCAACAGGCAGATTGCTGTCCATAATAAAAAGCGTCATTATCGATACTGCCCACCATAGCTTTAGCATTTGAACTGCTTGACTTTGCAAGGTCTGAAGCACACTCTGTCAGGGTCAGACCACCTGCTTTACCCACGATTCCGCCTGCTGAGCTTGTACCCTTTACAGTTCCGCTGAACGTACATCGTTGAATAGATACCGCATCAAATTCACCAACGATCCCGCCTGCGTACTTACCGCTGACAGTTATTTTCTCAGCACTGAGATCTCTTATCTGCGCTCTGTCCTCAGCGTAGCCGAACAGACCTGCATAAGAATTGTTTTGGATAACAGCGTTTTTCAGAACGTGTCCGTTGCCGTCAAAATATCCGCAAAAAGGCTTTGAAGCCGTTCCTACTGCCGATATCTTTGCACCACCGAAGTCGATGTCTTTTTCAAGCACAACACGCTTTCCTGCAAAGCTTTCACCGCCTGATACACGCTTTGCGAAGTTTTTCCAATCCGTCGCTGTCTTTATAACAAGGCTTTGTTCCTTTATCTCTTTCGCCTTTGCCTTTATAAGAAGCTTGGCATTGGTAATATCGTTCTTTGATGCGTTTTCGTCTGCAATAACTTTCTTGCCGTTGTTGACCTCACGCTCATAACCGCTCTGCTTTTCATACTTTGCCACAAGTGTTTCAAGCTCGCTTTTATCAGACTTATCTATATCATCGGTATAGGCAAATATTATAGGCTGACCAGTATAAGCGTCCTTGTCGGTAACGTCCGTCCAACTGTCGCCGTCATTGGAAATATACGCCTGACCAGGCTTCATGACCCCGTCTGAATAGCCATAAACGGTCACATAGCCTGAGCCGTCATCACCGCTGAATGTCATCACGACAGAATATCTTTCGCCCTCGTCAAGCTCAACATCAGGGATATCCACGGTATAAAAGCCGTCGCTATGCACCTTTCCGCTGACCTCACATTCAAGTATCCCCACAGGAGTGCTGTCTGAAACAGAAGTGTAGACCTGCACAGTGTAGTCAGACTTTCCGGTGTAGCCGAGATACATAAAGCCCACTTTGTCAAGAAGCTCGTCTTTTTTTGCTGTAAAAACATCAGCACCGCTCATTTTGTTTTCATTGCTAACATAAAATATAGAATTATCCTTATTAGCAGGATAATGGTAATTATTATCACAGCTTTCAGTGAGGTCGAACGCCACCCAATCGGTCATTTCTGCCTCTTCATAGGATATCCAGTAATAACCGTCTGTGCCACTGGATACTCCCCAAGAGCCTTTCACAAGCCATGCCCCGTTTTTCTTTGGCTGATAGCCTGCAAGAAAATTTGACTTGCTGTAATTATCGTCCCAACCCACTACGCTTACGGCATGATTTATTCCACTATATTTTGTAGTTTCCGGATCGTAATAGCTTTTGTTATCAAAGGTCATATACAGGTCGTCTGCATAATAGCTCACCATTACTCCGCCAAGCTCTTTTATCTTGTTTTTAATGGCGTTTCGTCCGCCTGTGATAGTGGAAGCGTAATTAAGCTGATATTCGCAAACGCCCTTTTTCTCCTCAGATACGATAGTGGCTTCCGTTCCGTCGGACACGAAAGGCTCATATTCATCATAGCAAAGTCCTCTATGAGCCGCCATTGCAAGGGACGAATCCATCCACGTTCCGCCGCAATCCCATATTGACTCGTCAAATCCGCCGTTAGCATATGTAGAGAGGGCAAGGCTCGGCACAGAAAACTGCACGTTTTGATTTTCAAGCCCCTTTTGGATAAGATTGCTCTCAGTGCAGGAAAGTGCCGCAAACGCCCAGCAAGTGCCTGTCTGGAACTGATTTTTGATAGTCGTCAGCGTATTCTTAGATCTGGGGTCATATTTCGCAGGCAGCGAAGCCGTTGCCTTTTGTGCATAAGCTGAAGCCCCATCGTCCGTACCGACCAAATCTTCATCAGCGATCTCCGATTTTTCCAGACCTTCCTTTTCGTAGCCATAACCATTATCAGTAAAAATTATCCTGCCCATCTTAAATTTCGGGCTGTCATTATCTCCGCCATGCTCCATATCCGCAAAAGCTGCGCAAGGAAACTGCACTGACAATATCGCCGCCGTCAAAATGGCGGCACATTTATAGATCACCTTCATAAAGATCTCCTTTCTGCTTTTCTGTTATTTAGTTGCACAAAGTTTCTTTTGGTTACTATTTTAATGATTACTTTTTTATCTTTTTCTCCCCACTGAGATAATATTTTTCTTAGTAAGCACAAGTAGCACAATGCCAAGCAAAAGTATCAGCGGCCAAGTAAGATACGGTCTTTTATCATTATCAATATCGGTCACGACCTTATCAGGCTCACCATTTTTGTCAGTGTTGTAATACACGTTCACTTTTTCGTTCTGACTCACATAATATGTGCCTGTGAAGATCTCTCTTGTGTACTCCTTGCCGCCAACATCAAAAGCGACAGTTATGTAATATGTTTCAGCTTTGTTGCTTGCCTTTTTGTTATGTCCCCAAGTTTTCAACTCATGGTCTATCCACTTCACATAGCCTGTGGTTTTCTCAGCACTTGACATGAAAACCCTGTTTGAAACATACTTGCTGAGATTATAGATAGTAGAGAAACCACCCATAAGAATAAAAACGATACTCAGAGCGATAAGCCCTGCATTTTGCTTTTTCATTTGATATACCCCCTGAACAGAAATGTTGTGTTAATGTGAATTTATTATATCATATGAGAACATGGAAAGTCAATAAGCCTATCCCATCTTTCCATAAGTCTTATGGACATATTTATTAGTACGGTTTTTGATCGTTGAGGTAAGCCGCTATTTTCTTTCTGCTGTAAGGACTTTTTTATAAGATCATGTTGAAACTTTATTTTCTTCATTTTTTGAACAATTCTTGACTTTGTTGCAAATCTGTGTTATACTAATCATAAACGAACGGTCGGTACGCATAAAAGGAGCGAAGCAACATGAAAACAACTGAGCAACAGCACAATGAGCGGAAACGTGAACTAATGGAAAAGTGCTTCGAGTGCTATGCGGAAAACGGGCTCACAGGCACAGGAATTAAAGCACTAGCCGATGCGTGCGGATGCACGAAAGCAAATTTGTATTCGTATTTTAAAAACCTTGATGAACTGATCATTGAGTCAACGGCATACTGTATGGAAAAGGTTGAGGACGACTTTATGGAGATGGCACCCACCGACCCCGAGGATGTTGTCCGTTTTGTGAAGGAGGTCCCGTATTGGACAGCAAAAAAGCATGGAAAAAAATATCGCCTGATGTATCAGATATATACGCACCCGAAGTATATCGAGCACGGCAAGAAATTCTTTGAAGGCGTGAACGAACGCTATACCGAGTACGCCAAGCAGCTGGAGCCGAAGATCGGCATTCCCTATACGGTCATCACGCCGCTGATCTTTATATTCGTCCGCGCCTGCGTTCATTATGCGATGTTTGAGGATGAATATTATCTGAAAACCCAGATGGAGGTCTTAAAACAGGGGGTCGCCCTGTTTGTGGATAAGTACAAAGCAAACCAAGCATAAGCCAATCGACCGCCGCTCATTTACGGCGTGGGCAGCGGCGCAAAGCTCCGCCGTGATAAACAATTCCGAACGGAGGAAAAAAGATGAAAACAGAAAAAAAACTACTCACAGGTACACTTTTGGCGCTTTGCACCGCTCTTTTGGTGCTTTGCAGCGTGCTTGCCATAGGATGGAGCAAGGCGGCAAAAACAGGCGACGCACTGCCGGAGGTGCGAAACAACGGCACGGCGATTCAGTGGAAATACGGCGACGAAGCCGACTGGCACGACCTTGTGGCGCTTACCGAGCTGCGGGGCGCTGCCGGAGAAAACGGAACAGACGGTAAGAACGGCATTAACGGCGTTGACGGTAAAGACGGAGCCGATGGAAAAAACGGCAAGGATGGAATTGACGGTGCCAACGGTAAAGACGGAGCCAACGGCAAAGACGGTATCAACGGCACTGACGGCATTAACGCCAAAAGCATAGAGGTGCAGCGAGCTGAAACCCACATACAGTGGCGTTACGAGGGCGATGAGTGGCAGGACCTTGTGGCGATAGCCGACATCACAGGCCCCACCGGGCAGAAAGGTGCAGACGGAGCAAACGGAAAGACACCGGAGTTCCGTGTAAGCGAAAACACCCTGCAGTGGCGCTATGTCGGCGATAAAATATGGCTGAACCTGTACGATCTTTCGGTTTTGAAAGGTCTTGACGGCAAGGATGGTATAAACGGAACGGACGGAGCCGATGGAAAAGACGGAACAAACGGACAAAACGGCTCCGATGGCGCGGACGGCAACACCCCCTTCATTGGTGAAAACGGCAACTGGTGGATCGGAGAAACCGATACGGGCGTAAAGGCTGCCGGAACAGACGGTACTGACGGCATCGACGGCGAAAAGGGAGACAAGGGCGACAAAGGTGACAAAGGTGACAAAGGCGAAAAGGGAGACAAGGGTGAAAAAGGTGACAAGGGAGATGCAGGTCAGAACGGCAGCTGTTCGGGATATTTTTACGGAGAGGCAAACTCTCCGAGAACAGTACTGAATAACAGTCGTGTCAATATTTCTGTCTACGAAAAAATAAACAAGGGTGGCTTGATTTCATCCTACATGAATAATATTACACTTAAAAAAGGACATATTTACAATGTCTGCTTAAGCGGTTCTCTCGAAGTTGGTTCAAACGAATTCAACAACAGCGGCAATTACTCTATTCAGATGACAGACGGTTATGATGACGATCTGTGCAGGGAACTTACACGAATAAAAAGAGACGGGGCAAAAATACCGTATACCAATGATCAACATTCCTTTAATTTCAACAGAGTGTATGATGCGTCAAATAAAGACATTACATTGCAGTTGTGGTTTGAAAATTCGGCATACAATACTTATCTCGGTGGCTTCAGAGGTACCATTACAATAACCGCTCTTGACTGAGCCGATATACACGAAAACAGAGGTAACGGAAAATAAAAAAACGAATACTCAGTATCATGCTCACCCTTTGTATGGTTCTTTGCCTTGTGTCGACAAGTGTATTTGCCAAGGATAATATGGTAGCGAGTGGGACGGCGGAAGTTTCCACAGCGGCGGAACTGGTTTCAGCAATCAGAGAAGCTTCATACGGAACAGTCAAACTCACGTCAGACATTACCATTTACACCACATTAGTGGTCAACCGCACCGTCACCCTTGATCTCAACGGTTATGTGCTGAAATACGGCAGCAGCAGTGCAGGTCATGTAATCACTGTGCCCAGTGGCATTTTGACAATTGAAAACAGTGACTATACAAAATCACACAATTTCCAAAAGAAGTATAATTTATATGTAAATGATTTTTTTTGAATTTTGCTCCGTTTAAAATCATACTAATTTTAGCTTTTGATTTTTTTCATTCCAAAAACCGCCCCATTTCGTTCTATAAATTACCTCTTATAATCAAATCATGCAGACATATAATATTATTGCAAACCCGAAAAACAAATGAAAAGGAGATACGAAAATGAAAGGTATCACAACTCAGGAAGGCAGAGAAACACTCAACAAGTTCAAGATGGAAGCAGCTAACGAAGTTGGCGTAAACCTCAAGCAGGGCTACAACGGCGATCTTACAGCTCGTGAGGTCGGCTCTGTAGGCGGTCAGATGGTCAAGAAGATGATCGACGCTTACAAGACAACAGGCAACAAGTAATTTCTCCCAAAAGTCCTAAAAACTCCGCCGTGGCATTTCGCTGTGGCGGAGCTTTTTACTTGAAATCAGGCAAAAAAAGTAGTATAATATACACATAGGGGCGGGGTAAAGATCATAGTAAAGAGGGATAAATATGTTGACTAAAAAAATCGCCGCAGGACTTACAGCTTTTGTTATAACAGCTTATGCCATAAATGCGTCCTTCTTCCAAATAATAATACGATATGATTTTTTATAGGATTACATACTAATATTGGTTAATTTTATTGCACATTCTACATAATTTGTCAATATAAGCTGCGTGATTTGTTATATAATAAACAATAACTGATATCAAACTGACTAAGCACTTTGAATGCAAATATTATAACATATTCAGACAAAATTATTTTTAATTTTGTCTGAATATGTATTGACATCAAAACAATTTGGTAGTATTATATTGGTATAAACTTGATTTTTTTAGGGGGTATTCTTATGAAGAAACGAATAGCAAGCTTGTTTACCAGTTTGCTTATGATCGTTAGTTTAATGGTCGTTATGCCAACTATGTCGGTGAGTGCAACGCAAAGTAAAATAAACAATTTTAACAAATCATATACTTTAACAGGAAATGCACAAAATGATATGGTTGCTATTGCTAAGGCACAAATTGGAATGACACAGTCACAACTTGGTTATACGGAACAATGGTGTGCAGATTTTGTTAGTGATTGTGCAAGACTAGCTAATCAGAGCATTGCAATACCGGCAAATGGCTCCTGCTATAGCTTGATGAATGCGGTAAAAAATGCAGGAGGTCATACTGTTAGTAAAAGTGAAGCACTTCCGGGAGATTTAGTTTTCTTTAGCTCGTCATCAAATCCTAATGGTGGTGCACATGTTGAATTGGTGTATGGATATTCCAATGGTGTTTTAAAGTCAATAGGTGGAAATTGTCATATAGATGGCGTTTCTAAAGTTTATGATCGCTCAAATGGTAAAAGTTCATCTGTTTCATACTATTGTGTAATTAGACCAAATTATACGTCTTTACTTCCTGGAAAATCAACAATAAACGTTAAGCCTGGAACATCATATAAATGCACGACGTTCAACTGGACTGCTTCAAGTAATACAAAAGTATATTCAATTAAAATACATAAGAATGGTACTCTTTTTAAGGAAAATACTACTGCCGCAACGAGTTGGAGTGTGATCCTTCCTGTAGGAGATTATGAAGCGTATGTTGATTCGTGTAATGATTCAGGATATACTTGTAGTAACACTGTAAAGTTTACCATTGAAAAGGGTAATCCTGTTCCTAGCAGCACAACTGTGTCTGCTTCCGCAGGCACGAATTATACGCCTACATCAATTTCTTGGTTAAAAACGGCAAATACCAATGAATATGATGTGAAAATATGGAGAGGAACGGCACAAAAAGGAGAGGCTTACAAGATTTTATGGGGTGAGAAAGGAACAAGTTGTCTTGTAGATTTACCAGCGGGATATTACGAAGCCTATGTTGATAGTCGAAATGATTATGAGTGCAGCATGAGTGCCAACATTGTAAAATTTACTGTTACAGATGGAAATTATTTGGACATAGGTGATGATTTTTATGCGTCGTTACTCATATATAAAAATTGGCTTAATGTTACTAATGAGAATGGTTCAATAACTGTACAGAAAAGTGAGAATGCTTCTGCAAGACAGATTTGGTTTTTTGATAGACAAAGCGATGGTTCATATACTATAAAGAACTGCGCTGATGGGAGCTATTTAGATTCTTGTAGTCCAAATGGTGGTCTGGCTCAATCAAAAAAGTACAGTGGGTCAAATACTCAAAAATGGTACATTTTTGGAAGATGGTCTGGAGAGTATTATTTTAAACCCAAAAGTGTAAATATCGTGCTTGATGTGAAGGGCAATATTACCACAGGCGATAAAGTGCAAGTTTGTGGTTTGAATTATAGGGATTCACAAAAATTTGCTATATACAAACTTGATAGTTATATACTCCCTTCAAAGATCAACTTGAACTCAGGTTCTGCAACTATAGAAGCAGGAACAACCAAGTCTTTAACTGCAACGATTTTACCGACAAATTCAACAAATAAAACGATTATATGGTCTACTAGCGACGCTTCTATTGCGACGGTAAGTGGTGGTACTGTAACTGGTAAAAAAGCAGGAACAGTAACGATTACAGCAAAAACAACCAACGGATTAACGGCAAATGCACAAATAAAAGTTGTTTCTGGTCATACTTTTGGCACATGGACTACCACAAAAAATGCAACTTGCACTCAAGTTGGTACAAAAAGTCGGAAATGTACAGTTTGCGGAAAAACAGAAACACAGACCATTGCAAAGACTGGACATAAGTCAGTAACTGACAAGGCGATCCCTGCCACCTGCACAACAGACGGCAAGACCGAGGGTTCACATTGCTCAGTTTGTGGTGCGGTAATAAAGGCTCAGGATACAATAAAGGCAACAGGCCATAAGTTTGGCAATTGGACAACCACAAAATCAGCTACCTGCACAGAAAGCGGTACACAGATCAGAAAATGTGAGACTTGCGGTGCAACTGAAAGCAAGAGCTTATCAGCTAAGGGCCATACAGAAGTTGTTGACAAGGCGATCCCTGCCACCTGCACAACAGACGGCAAGACCGAGGGTTCACAT
>OHSN01000233.1_pt1 | contig 29444 bp, 20 predicted proteins | sample 1578691 | NCBI WGS metagenome assembly OHSN01 (sample SAMEA3879551, study PRJEB24766) | human gut metagenome | biome: human-associated habitat; feature: feces | place: USA | collected 1985/1987 | reverse complement strand
GAGGGCAAATGTGTCCGCGGAATCAAAGGCGACGCTGTTTCCATCGGTAAACTGGAGCGTTTCGTTGCTGACTGGGCAAAAGAAAACGGTATCAAACCGGTTCCGGCAGCAGAGAAAAACGGCCACAAGATCGCGGTTATCGGTTCCGGCCCTGCAGGTCTTACCTGCGCAGGAGACCTTGCAAAACTTGGCTACGATGTAACCATCTTCGAGGCACTTCACAAAGCCGGCGGTGTATTAAGCTACGGTATTCCGGAGTTCCGTCTTCCGAAAGACAAAGTAGTTGCCGCTGAAATCGAGAACGTAAAATCTCTCGGTGTTAAAATTGAGACCAACGTTATCATCGGAAAATCCGTTACCATCGACGAGCTGTTAAAAGATGAAGGATTTGAAGCAGTCTTCATCGGTTCCGGCGCAGGCCTTCCGATGTTCATGGGAATCCCGGGTGAGAACGCAAACGGCGTATTCTCCGCAAACGAGTTCCTGACCAGAAACAACCTGATGAAGGCATTTAAAGATGAGTATGATACACCGATCAAAGCAGGCAAGAAAGTTATTGTTGTCGGCGGCGGTAACGTTGCTATGGACGCTGCTCGTTCTGCAATGAGACTTGGCGCTGAGCACGTTTATATCGTATACAGACGTTCAATGGACGAGCTTCCTGCAAGAAAGGAAGAGGTTCATCACGCTCAGGAAGAGGGCATCGAGTTCCTCGTTCTTAACAACCCAGTTAAGATAGTTGGCGACGAGAACGGTCATGTAAACGGCATGGAGTGCATCAAAATGGAGCTTGGCGAGCCTGACGCAAGCGGCAGAAGACGTCCTATCCCTATCGAGGGTTCAAACTTCATTCTTGACGTTGATACAGCTATCATGTCTATCGGTACATCACCTAACCCACTTATCAGAAGCACAACTCCTGGTCTTGAAACAAACGATCACGGCTGCCTTATCGTTGACGAGAACGAGTCAACAACTAAGGAAGGCGTTTACGCAGGCGGTGACGCTGTTACAGGCGCTGCTACTGTTATCCTCGCTATGGGCGCAGGCAAAAAGGCTGCCGCTGCTATCGACGAGTATATCAAGAGCAAGAAATAATTTCTTATAAATGAAAATTATTTGTTAAAAGGCTTGAAGTTTGTGCAAATATCTGATATACTAATATAGTATTATTAGATTTGGAGGTCTTTTGATGAATTTGTCAGCAATTATTTCAGTTTTGGCAGCTGAGCAGAGTTCACCTGCATCACTTGCCATGACTTTTATCCCACTGGTACTCATAATCGTGTTCTTCTATTTCTTTATTATCCGTCCGCAGAAAAAGCAGGATAAGAAAGACGCTGAGATGAGAGATAACCTTGAGATAGGTGACGAGGTCGTTACAAACGGCGGAATCGTTGGTATCGTGTTCTCTATCAAGGACGACACTGTTGTTATCGAAACAGGCGGAGACAGAAGCAAGATCCGTGTTAAAAAGTGGGCTATCGCTAAGAACGAAACAATTCATGACGGTGACGCAAAGTAAATATCGCTTTTGAGGGACGGGTAGTTTTATCCGTCCCTTTTTGTGTTCTTATTGTCCGTGGCTTTGAATATAATTTCTCTAGGGAATTTTGTATGCGGGGGTGCGGATATGAAAAACAACAGACTTTTCTGGGGCAGAAAGCTGTCGGTGCTGTCGTCAACGGCGTTGTCTGCCTGCGTGGGGTGCGGTGCGATATTTGTTGCTGTGCTTGCTTTTGCGTATGTTATCACTAAGATAGATGCCACCGATCTTATGCTGTCGGTGATGTCAACAGCGGCACTTTGTATCGGGGCGTATGCAGGGGGATATGTCTGTGGAAAAAGGCAACGTAGAAACGGTCTGCTGTCAGGTGTGCTGTGCGGAGTGTTCATTTTTCTTATCATTGTCATTCTCAGTGCACTGTTTTCAAAAGCTGCCGAAAGCTTTTCCGTGCCTGCAAAGCTTGTGCTTACCCTTGTGTGTGCAGGCGTAGGCGGAGTTGTAGGGGTAAATTCTAAAAGCAGTCGTTTTTGATAAGGATAAATATTTATACTGCATTAACTATTCGTTCATAAAACATGGTGGGATATGTGGTATAATTAATGTAAATCAATTATTGGAGGTAAAATCCTATGAAACATATCAAGACGATCAATAAGGCTAATCTCAAGAAGACTGCTGCTAAGGGTGGCTGCGGCAAGTGTCAGGCATCATGTCAGTCAGCTTGCAAGACCTCCTGCACAGTTGCTAACCAGAAGTGCGAGAGAGAGGCTTAATATTCCGATCTTTCTGAGGCGTGTGAGCGTACACACGCCTTGCTAAAGGGACATTTTTATGTCCCTTTATTTTTGTATAAATTTGTATATGAATATAAATGCGAAAGGTGATTTTTAAATGATACACAAGTTTAAGCTTGGCGGCTTTAATGCACTGCTTGACGTGAACAGTGGCGGAGTACATATTATAGACGATCTGACATATGATTTGTTAGACAATGTTGAGCCGCCTTTTGAGGAGAAATGTCCTGAGGACGTTGTAAGAAAGCTGTCAAAGATGTATGACAGCAAGGATATCGAGGATTGCTATGAGGAGATAGTTTCTCTTTATAATGACAAGATATTGTTCAGCGAGGACGATTACGAGAAGTATGCCCTGTCTGCTGTGGCTTCGCCTATCAAGGCAATGTGTCTGCATATCGCTCACGACTGTAACCTGAGATGTAAATATTGCTTTGCTTCAACAGGCGATTTCGGTCAGGGCAGAATGCTCATGGACTATGAAACAGGCAAGCGTGCTATAGATTTTCTTATAGAGCGTTCAGGAGACAGAAAATTTCTTGAGGTGGACTTTTTCGGTGGCGAGCCTTCACTGAATTTTGGCGTGGTGGAGCAGCTTGTTGAGTATGCACGTTCACAGGAGGAGCCTCACAATAAAAAGTTCAGATTTACTGTTACCACAAATGGTGTACACCTCACTGACGAGATGATAGACTTTATCAACAAGGAAATGTACAACGTTGTTCTGTCTATCGACGGAAGAAAAGAAGTCAATGACAGAATGAGAGTGCGTGTTGACGGTTCAGGAAGCTATGACAGGATCATCCCTAACTTCAAGAAGCTTGTTGAGAAGCGTCCTAAGAACAAGGATTGGTATGTAAGAGGCACTTACACAAAGTATAATCTTGACTTCTCAAATGATGTAATGCACCTTTATGACCTTGGATTCGACCAGATATCCGTTGAGCCTGTTATGGCAGACCCTAGCGAGCCTTATGCTATCACTGAGGCTGACCTGCCGAGGATCTTCAAGGAGTATGAGATACTTTCTGAGAAGATACAGAAGATAAGGGACGAGGGCAAGTTCATAAACTTCTTCCATTTTATGATAGACCTCGACCAAGGTCCTTGTGCGATAAAGAGACTTAGGGGCTGTGGAAGCGGAAACGAGTATGTTTCTGTTACTCCTGACGGCGATATTTACCCATGTCATCAGTTCGTTGGTATCACCGAGTTCAAAATGGGCAATCTCTATGACGGCACATTTAACGAGGAAATGAAAGATATGTTTGCTCACGCACACGTTTACAACAAGCCAGAGTGCAAAAAGTGCTGGGCAAAGTTCTATTGCAGTGGCGGTTGCAATGCAAACAACTACATTTACGCAGGTGATATCCACAATGCACACAAGCTGTCATGTCAGATACAGAAGAAGCGTCTTGAATGTGCTATCATGATGAAGGCTGTTAAAATGCTCGACAGCGCAGAATGAATATAAATATTTTGTAAATTTCACGCATGGTAGCTTTTATGTACATTTATAAACTTAATATGTACAAAAACGTTTGAAGTTTAACAAAAAAATTATTGAATAATCGGTTTAAAAAGCACGGAATAACAAATGACGTTATTCCGTGCTTTCTGCTGTTATTACATAGTATGATAATGTCGAAAAATAGCAAAATGTGTCTGTCATATTAATAAGTATTAAGATAAATATAATGTATACTAAGCTGGTAGCTTATTGACAAAGTGGGTCGAATTTAGTATAAGATTGACATAAACAAAAGGTGCTTGGCGGTCATGTTACCGCAAATCGGCTATAACGAGCGCCCTCTGTATCGGACAGGATAAACCGACAAATTATTATGAAAAGGACGAAGAGATATGAAAACTAATGAAAAGAAGAATACTTCTGCTAAGAAGAAACTTATACCTGCAGTTGCAATGCTCACAACTTCCGCTGTAATGCTTTCTACTGCTACTTATGCTTGGTTTACTATGAGTAGAGAAGTTGAAGTAACAGGCATTAAGCTTACTGCTACAACTCCACAGACAATTGAAATTTCACTTGGTAAAGCTACAACTGGCAACACGCTGACTGCTGGACAAGAGGCAACTGCACCTGGTACTGATGAAACACTTTGGTCACACACTGCTGCTACGGGTTCTGTATATAAAGATTTTGGTAAGCTTATTCCTGCATCTTCTGTTAATGGTTCTGATATGTTCTATACAGTAAAGGCTACAGAGAATGGTAAGAAAGTTTCTGATGTTGATAATCCTTTCAACAAGGCAACTACTGCTGCTGGCTGGGAATTTAAGGATGATGGCAAATCTGCTGAAAAAGGTGATGTTGTCACAGCTGCTGATAAGGACGGCTCAGGATATTATCTTGACATTCCGGTTTGGTTTAGAACAACAAGCACTAGTGATGTAAACCTTGGTCTTGACGTTGAAGTTAAACAGGGTAGTGATAGTGATACAACTACAGAACTTTACAAGGCTGCTCGTGTTGCAATACTCCCTGACACTAAGGCGGCACAGAGTGTGTTCCTTGGTGCAGAGGGAAATGCTACTACAAATTACTACACAGACGGTAAGGCTGTTTCGACTGCGGCAGCAACTTTGACTGCTTCATATGGTGATGTTTCTGTTGCAACAGAGGTTAAAGCTACTGACGGAAAGGTTACTAATGCTGCTAATGCAACACAGGTTGCTACTGTAACAAAATCAACGGGTACAGGTTATGGTGACGCTGTTAAGTATTACATTCGTGTATGGCTTGAGGGAGAAGATGAGGCTTGTTGGAATGCTAATGCAGGTCAGGACTTCCAGGTTAACCTTAAATTCTATGACCTTTCAAACACAGGCACAGGTGTTTAATCCATAACAATAAAACAAAAAAGACGCCGAAGAAATTCGGCGTTTTTTGGTAAATGGGCATAAAAAATAATTTTCCATATTTGGGGAAATCTCCCGATTTTTCTTTGTTTTTTGTCGAAAATATGCTATAATAATACATTGGAGCAGAAAGGAAGTGGCTTTGCTTTGGGCGAAAATTCTACAGTTGACGGCGTTCGTGCCGTGGAGCTTTTCTATAGACCTATAAAAAATACCGACAGCGGCAGGGTCACTTTTTTGCAGTCGCAAACAAGGCTCAATTCTCCTGTTATGGGAACGCTAATGCCTGCGGATTATCTCCCTGTGGCTCAGCTTTCCGACCGATGTGTTAGCATTTTCAAGCTTGCTTTCGTTCAGCTTTTGCAGGCTTTGGGTAAGTTTCACGAAAGGGAAGTGGACGTTGACTGGGCAAGCGTGTTCGTGCCTGCAAGATTTTTAAGGCAGACGGAAGCTCCGAGAATTGCGGCAGATTATTGCGATAAGTTTGGCGTGAAGTATGAGCGTGTCTGCTTTGAGTTGTCGCCTGATGTGCTTGATGAAGCTGACAGTACAGCGGCAGATAACGTGGCTCTTATGAGAAGACAGGGCTTTCATTTTCTGCTCACAGGCTTCGGCACTGAGGGCTTTAAAATGCTTAAGACCGCTGAGTTCAAGGTAGATAATATCATGCTTGACGGCTCGGTGGCTCAGGTTCTTGGTAAGAGCGACAGGTATGATACCTGCGTGAACTCTCTGCTGAATTTCGTTTTTGACCTTAATGCTGAGGTCATAGCTGACGGCATTACTGATGATAAGCAGGTGAAACAGCTCAGCGGTATGCAGTGCCTTTACTATTCGGGAGAAAATGCAGGAAAATATATTGCGGAAAGATACGTTCGCAATAGAAATGAGTAATAAACGGGTGATACGGTTTTGGACGGTAAAAATATAGATAAAAATACAAGAGTAGTCGATACCCTTGCACTTCGCAGGACCGCCAAGGAAGCTAAACGCTATGTGGTATTGATGAGATTGCTTAAAATTCTTGCCATTATACTTATCGCTATCGTGGCGGCGGCCTATGCGGTGTCTTATTTTTACGACAAGTATGGTAGCTTTACAGTTAAGATAAGTAAGTATGATATGATAAATCAGGGGCTTACTCTTTCGGAAACTCCTGACTATACCACGAGCAATTCAAGACTCAATGCGGATATCCTCTATGATATGACAAATATCAGTGGTGAAGATCTCCCTGATAATATCGACAAGATAAACGGCAGCCATAATGGCGAGGGGTATATAGCTTATACTTTCTATCTCATAAATTCCGGTAAAGACACACTTAGCTATGACAGCGAAATGACTATCGAGAACGTCACGAACGGTGTTGATGAAGCTATCAGAGTGGAGCTTTTCGTGAATGGCGAGAAAACTGTTTATGGTAAAACAAAGTCTGACGGCAGCGGTAAGGAAAGCGATTGCGACAAGGAGTTCGCCTCCTCTACTGAGGTCATGAAGGACCGACGTGAAAAGCTTGGTCCCGGTGAGAAAGACAAGTATACAGTGGTCATATGGCTTGAGGGAAATGACCCTGATTGTGTTGACAAAATAATCGGTGGCACAATGAAGCTTGGTATGAATTTCAAGATCGTTGAAACAACTTAAAGAATTAGAAGGGAGGAAGCCTCGGGTTTCCGAGGTTTTGAATTATGAAAAAAGCTTTGAAGATCGTTTTTAATGTTATCGCATGGGTGGTGCTTATCTTTGCACTGCTTATAACAATTCTCGTGTTCTCGTCTGATAAGAATAATGGTACGGCAAGTCTGCTGGGATATATCCCGCTCACAGTTGAATCTGACTCAATGAAGCCAACTTTCAAAAAAGGTGACCTTATTATCTCAAAGGAAATAGACGATATCAATTCTCTGAAAAAGGGCGACGTTATCACTTTCTGGACTCTTATAAAGGGCCAAAAGGTGAAGAATACCCACCGTATAGCAGAGGTACTCAATGATAACGGCTCTGTAGGCTTTATCACACGAGGCGATGCTAATAACGTAGATGATACATACACTGTTTATGCAGGTGATATAATCGGTCAGTGGAACGGTGCGAAAATAGGCGGTTTTGGCAAGGTAATGGATTTTCTCAGAACAAAAACGGGATTTTTCATTTGCATACTTTTGCCCATAGCACTGTTTTTCCTCTTTGAGCTTTATAAGCTTATCGCAACCATAATCGAGATAAAGCGTCCTGCTATCACAGAGAGCGATGAGGAAGAAATAAAAAGACGTGCTGTTGAGGAATACCTTGCACAGCAGAAGAAGAAGGAAGAGGAAAATGCACAGCAGGAGAAAAATGACAAATAACTGCTGCTTGGGTGATACATTATGAATGGATTTCTGAAATGGTTTTTTGTTTTCATGTCGTCAATGCTTGCAGGCTTTGGGCAGATCTTCAAGGGTCTGTGGAACGGCATAAAACAGATCTTCAATATAAAAAACTACATAAGGATATTCAAGACCTACTCGGCAGACTTTGGTGCGCTGGGCTGGGTACTTTCTGTGCTTGCAATTATCGTTGTTGTGGCTATCTTTGTGCTTATTATTTTTATGATAGTTCTTGCTGTGAGAAAGTACATAAGATTCAGACACTCTATCGTCAGCAACGAGGATCTTATCGAAGAAATATCTGACCTGCAGCGTCAGGTGGTCAAAATGACCAAGGAAAAAGATGAGATCATGGCAATGAAGGTGGCTCAGCTTGGCGTATATGATAACACCGCTCTTGCAGAGGGTGAAACAAAGCTTGCAGAGGGCGAGCAGATGCCTGCACAGGGCGAAGTTCAAACCATTGTGGACGGCGTTGTTCAGACAGCAGATTGCCGTTTTTCAAAGCTTATCGAGGTGGACAATTTCTACAAGACATACGAGCCGCCTGCTTACAATAATGACATCACCCTTAGCGGTATCTGCGAAGCATACAGAAACTTTGCCTGCTCAAGAATGCACCTTTATTATGACATAAAAACTATCCGACTTTTCATTGCAGGCATGGCTTCAACAAAGCTCATTATCCTGCAAGGTATCTCTGGTACAGGTAAAACATCATTGCCATATTCATTCGGTAAGTTCTTGCAGAAAGATACTACTATTGCTTCTGTTCAGCCGTCATGGCGTGACAGAACTGAGCTTTTCGGCTACTTCAACGAGTTCACAAAGAACTTTAATGAAACAGAAGTCCTTAAAAGAATTTATTCTTCTGAATACAATGACGATGTAAACTTCATACTCCTCGACGAGATGAACATTGCGAGAGTAGAATATTACTTTGCAGAAATGCTCTCGATTCTTGAAATGCCTGATCCTGCCGAGTGGGAGCTTGATCTTGTTCCTAACGTGTGGAGTACCGACCCTGTTCGCCTTGATAAGGGCAAGCTGCGTATTCCGCAGAACATTTGGTATATCGGTACTGCCAACAACGACGATTCCACGTTCACTATCTCAGATAAGGTATACGACCGTGCACAGCCTATCAATCTTGACGCAAAGGGAGTTGCCTTTGACGCACCTGACACGCCGCCTATGAATTTAAGCTTTGAACATCTTGATACACTCTTCAAGGAAGCTTTTCAAATGTATCCTGTTTCACAGGACAGTCTGAAAAAGATCCAGCAGCTTGACCTGTGGGTAATTGAAAAGCTGAGAGTGGCTTTCGGTAACCGTATTCTAAAGCAGATGAACTTGTTTGTTCCTGTATATGTTGCCTGCGGTGGCGAGGAGCTTGATGGTATTGACTATGTGCTTGCCACAAAGATATTCAGAAAATTTGAGTCGCTTAACTTGGCAATGCTAAGAGAAGAGCTGAAAGAGCTTTGCACCTATATGCTGAAGCTTTTTGGCAGAAACACTATGAAAGAATCTATAGCATATCTTGAAAGATTGCAAAAACTGTACTAAAATTTGTACTCATAAACTTTTAGAGGAGGGACGGGCATGAGCGAATACAACGAACAGCGTGCAGCTTTTGACAAAGCTGTAAAGACGTTTGACGGCAATAACAGCTTTGCGGCAGCCCGTGCCTTGCTTCTTTCGGGCGAAAAAACTGTATCTTTTAATCGTAAGATAATCGAGAAGAATATAGATTCGTCCTGGCTCACAGAGATAGAAAAAGCTTTGCCACATCTTGATACGGTAATAAGAAATCCCAGAAACACCATTAAAGAAGTGGAAGAGATCGTGCCTATCGCTATGTCAAGGAAGATAACGGTAGAGTCCATAAAACATCTGGGACAGCACACCGATCTTATTCAGGATATCGACAAAAAGACCGGAAAGATAACTCCGTCAAAGATACTCAACATTCATAAAGAGGAAACTCTCGATACATATGAAAATAGATTTGTAAATACCCTTATCGACAGGCTATACATTTTTATAAATATAAGATACAATAAGCTTGTCCAGACCGCAGAGGCGCAGGAGGCTTATTCTTTTAATTACGATACTGTGGCTGACAGCGGCGACGGGAGAAAGGTCAACATTAGTTTTAAGATAGAAACTGTTGATAGTCTTGTCGGCGGCAGCAAGGATACTGATGTTTGGGCGAGGCTTGAAAGGGTCAAAAAGGCTATCGAGGGCTATAAAGGCTCAGTGCTTTGTACCACTCTCGGCAACGCTTTTATCAGACCGCCTGTTATGAGAACAAACGCTATCACTAAAAATGTGGACCTTATGGCGTGTCTTACCCTTTGGCAGTTTATCGAAAGCTACGATAAGGCAGGCTACGAGGTCAACGTTTCCGATACTGCACAAAGACCTGATGATTCTTATATCGAGGATATATATGGTCTGACCGCAATGAACTATATGCTTTTTCGCTCCTATACTCATGGGGCAGACAAGTCGGAGGAGCTTAAAACCATAAAGAGCAAGACCCTCGCACCAAAGGTTGTCAGGCGTTTTGATAAGCAGACGTCTGATAAATATGATGTCATAGTTGGCGAGGGTGAACAAAGTAGTGCAAGTAAGACAGATATGGGTATGTCTGCCGAAGAGGCAGGAAACCTTACGGCAGAGCTTGACCGTATAGTTGAGATAGAAAAGCAGTTTCTCAAAGATGAGGAAGACCGTAAGAGGGCTGAGGAGCTTGCGGCTGCAGAAGCTGAAAGAAAGCGTGCCGAGCAGGAGGAACTGGAGCGTCAGCGGCGTGAGGAAGAAGAGCGCATAAGGCTGGAGCATGAGGAAGCTGAACGCAGACGATTGGAGCTTATCCAAAAACAGCAGGCGGAGCAGGCTGCAAGAGAAAAGGCGGAGCGTGAGGAACGTGAACGCCGTGAAAAAGAGGAAGAGATCAAGCATATCGCAAGACGCAAAAGGCAAATGGAAGAGCGCAAACGCCGTGAAGAGGAGCAGCGTGTCCGTGAGGAAAGAGCTAGGATCCGAGAGGAGAAAAAGCTCGTCCGCAGCAGCCTTGGATCTGCTATGGATCAGCAGATCAGCACGAATGAAGAAGCCGTGTCTTCAAGCTTTGTGTCAGAGTATGAGTCCCCTGAGATCGCTGCAAAAAAGGCGAAAGAAGCACAACAGCAGCGTGAGCAGGAACGTCGTGAGCGTGAACGTGCTGAGCGTCTTAAAGCTGAACGTGAAAGCTTTGAAAATAAAAATATCAATGAGATATTTAAAGAATATTCCAAAAATCCATATTACATGGCAAAACGTGGCATAACATATGTTCTGGCTCACGCATTTGGGATCATACCTGTTGTGACGGATAATCCAGACTATATCAGGATGTTCAAAGTCAAGAAGGAAAAAGAACTGGCTGAGGCAGAGAGAAAACGTGCAGAGCGTGAAATTGAGATCATCTATGAAAAATATGCTCCGTATCTGAAATATGATGTAAAGAGGCATATCAAAAACAGGCAGTTTAAAAAGAGAAAACGTCTTGAGCGAAAGAACAGACCGCCAAGACCATATATTCCGCCACAGCGCACCGCTGAGGAGCAGAAAGCTATCGACGCTGAAATGAAACGACTCTATAAGGAGTATCATGTTTCAGCAGTTGGCAGAATGGCAAGGCATTTGAAAGAGAAATATAGCAAACAATAACACGGAGGGAGCGTCGGTATCATCGGCAAGGCGTTGAGGATAGTAAAAATAGCTTTGACAATACTTGGCTCTGCTGTGTTTGCGGCACTGCTGAGTGTGACGGTGTACATAATGGTCTGCGGCTGTATCGGCAAAACAGCAAGCATTTTTGGTTACAGCGTACTGAAAGTCGTGAGCGGAAGTATGGAGCCGTCTATACATGAGGGTGACTATATTTACATCAAAAGGACGGATACTGACAGCTTAAAGGCAGGGGATATCATTTCGTTCTACTCTCAAGATGATAGCATTAAAGGCGAGATAAATACTCACAGGATATCTGAGGTTTTGAGCGATGGCACTTTTGTTACTAAAGGCGATGCTAACAAAATAGAGGACAGCGTGACGGTGCAAAAAGTCAGCATTATTGGAAAATACTATGGGAAACTCAGATTTTTCAAGTGGCTTGGTTCATTTGCATCAACAAAGAAGCTCCTCATACTGTTTGTGATAATCCCAACAGTTTGCATGGCGGTGTATGAGGTAAAAACTATCGCTGAGATAAAAATATATTCAAACCGTGAGGAAGCTTTGAAAGCGGCTGAGGAAGAAAAGGAAAAGCTCATGCGTGAGGCTGTTGAAAAGGAAGTTCAGCGGCTGAAAATGCAGGAAAACGAGAAAAAGGAGGCGAACAGCTTTGAATCAGGAAAAGATAATGAAGGCTAAAATGATAACGGCTATCGTTATTTGTATTGCGGCACTTGCAGGGCTGTTCGTTTTTATCGGGCTTTATATGGACAAGTCCGAGGAAGTCAGAAAGACTTACATTGCTAAGTATATGGAAAATCTGTCTGCCGCCTCTGAGGAGATAGACACTTATCTTGAAAGCGGCAAGAATCTTCCAACGAGATATAACATGATAATTTCGGACATGGGTGCGGCAAGGTCGCTGGTGTTTCTTATCGACGATTATACGGAGGAGCAGAAGGCTATAAATGAGCTTCATTATTGCTTTGTGAAGTATCCCGAACAAATGCAGGGTAAGCTTGAGGACGTGAAAAAGGCACTTGACCATATCACCGAAAATCTTGACAAAGGCTATAGAGAAGTCAACAAGATAGTTGATTCGGTTGATAAAATGGGAAATTAATGCAAGGAGGACAATAACGTGAGCAGTAAAGGGCAGCTTAAAAGAGAAATAAAGAAATGCAGACTTACTATTGAGGAAATAGAGCGTAAGAGATCACGTTCACAATCAGCACTGGTTCAGGCAATTCTTTTGCAGGAAGAGCCTAACGAAATGGACGTTGAGTGGTTCAACAAATACACAGGCGAGATAACCGCTTGCAGAAACCACATGATAGAATTGCAGAAAGAGCTTGACTCAATGAAATAATGGAGGTCGCCAAAGTGGCTGAGCATAAAGTGATAGAGAAAGCAGACAGCGAGGAAGAAAAGAAGAAACGCAAACTGCTTGTTATAAAAATAATACCAGTTGCAGTGCTGGCATTTATACTTATTGCGGTCAGCTTGGCTTGGTTTACCATTGATAAAGCCCTTGATCTTGATTCATTTGGAATGAAAAGCGTAGATTCGCCATTTGAACTGAAAACAGTAGGCAGTGCCAATGTGCTTAAAGCTGAGATACTTGACAGCAATGACTACTCTAAGGTGTCTGATGGGAGCAACATCACTTCTGACGAGAACAACAAGATCTACTGGCTTCTTGATGAAGAAAGCGGTATGACGAATGGTATTAATCCTGGTAGTCATGGAAAGCTTACTTTTTATGTTGTCCCGAACCAGTCGGGGGAAATGGAGATACAGTTCAAGTTGAGTATCACGGGGTATGCAGAGAATAAAAACGAAGACGCTGTTTCTTATGAAAAGGTTACTGAAGAAGAAGTAACTAGATTTATGAATGGACATATCATGTTTTTTGAGAAATATGATGAGAACAATCACACATATTCCGATTTTCTTCATGATGAAACATTCACAAGGACGTTTAAAGATTGTAAAGTAAACGTTCCGCAGGAAGTGAACGTATATTGGGTGTGGCCGAACACGCTTGGTCAGATACTAATGAAAAGCACAGATGAAAATCTGACAGAGAAAAATGTGCTGTTTGATGATGACAGTAAAGAACGTTTGGATTTTGCGGAATATATAAAGGGTAATTTAAGCTTGTTCTTGTCAGGTGATGCTGATAAAGAACAAAATAAAAAGGTTATTGAGAATATACTTAATGGTGATAAATACAGCACAGCACAGTTATCATCACTAAGCTCCATGTATAATGACGCTGACGAAAAGATAGGTACAAAGGTGCAATATATCCTTGTTGAACTAAACGTATAGATAAGAATATTAACTTTGCACGGAGGCAGTTGAAAGTGAAAGCTAATAGAAATCAGAAAATTAATAGAATATGCCGCAAGCTTTACAGCAAGTATCGCAAGAATGTTATTTCTTTAGTTACAGCTGTCGTATTGCTTGTCACGAGTATGCCGCTTGCAGACATTTCAGGTTTTGTGTCTAAAATGGTATCAACTGTCACCAATGCTATTACGGCTATGGCGGCAGATACATATACTGACATAACTAACGATATCAAAAGTGGCGTTTTTACGATACAGAATGCAGACGATTTTAAAAAGCTTCTTAATGCAGACCCTGCTGTTTATCAGAATATCACTGTATTGTTTTCAAACAACCAATCTCAGTTTAAGGCTTCTGATTTTACAGGAATAGAAAAAGGACTTGGCAATGAAGAATATCCTTTCATGGGAACAGTCAAAGCAAATGAGGGTTCAGCTATTAATCTTCCTATTAATTTTGCTCTGTTTGAATATCTTAGTGACAGTGCAAATTTAGATACTATTATTTTTGCTAGACCGGAAGAAAAAAATTCAGCTTTGCTTGCTGAGAATGTTATACACGGTGATGTGGCTTCAGCTAATAAGTGGAAAATAAAAGCTGATCCTGTAGATGATTCAGGTGCTACAAATTATAAATCCTTCACGTCTGTTATAGGCAATATGAAAAATGGAGCAACGGTCGATCTGGATATCACTCTAAGTAATGATGTCAAGGTGGAAGTATCAGGCGGGGATAATGCAGGTCTTGCTTGTGGCTCTATGGACGAAAACACAAGTCTTGCTGTAAGCTTGTCAAGTAGTTCACTTGACGTTTCCGGCAAATCTAACGCAGGTGTATTTGTCGGAAAAATGAGTGCTGGCGCAACGCTGAACATTGACAAGTGCGATGCCTTGACAGGCGTAAATGTATCCGCAAACAACGCGGGCGGACTTGTGGGTAGTGCAGAGAATGCAGAAATAAATGTCGGCGAAGGTGTCACCCTTACCATGACCGGAAGCGTTACAGGCTCTGTAACTGCGGGCGGTCTTTTCGGCTCTTATACATACAGTAAAGCCGACAGTAAAGAATTTGATATTTCAAAATTCAGTGGCATGAAAATGGCACTTGCTTGTTCATCAGGAGATACCGCTGACAGTGCGGCTGTTGGCTCTGTTTTCGGAGTGCTGACAAACAGCGCAGATAGTGCAAAAATTAGTATCACAGGCACCGCTAATGATACTATTACTTCAAACTTCAATGGCACTGTCAGGGCAGGCTTTTATGGTGGTATTGTCGGAAGATATTCTGCCAATGCTCTTAGCTCTGAACTAGCACTAAGTGATATCATTGTAAAAGTGACTGGCTCATGCAATGCCCTTGATTTTGGCGGCCTTATTGGTAAGATAGGTGATAACAGCAAGGCTTATGTAAGCGTCAAGAATACCACTATACGTATTAATAATCCCACATCATCACAAAATAATTATGGCGGACTTGTGGGCTATGCAGATCAGGCTTTTATAGATGTTGGCGGCAAAGTCACAGTTACTGCAAATAATGTTTCTGCAAACCAGAGCGTAGGTGGCATTGTTGGCAAATTTAATAAAAATGGCGTTGTAAGGCTTGGCGGTGAAACAAACCTTTCAGGCTTTTATCCTAAAGACCCTAACAAAAACAGATGTCAGATAGTAGGAAATAGAGGCAATGCTTTGATCTATAGCTTAAGCGGCTGGTCATTTACAAGGACATCTTCAAAAGTCATAGACGATATGGATTGGGGCGGAGTGCTTCGCCTTAACAATTCCGATTTGCTTGAGAGTGCTAATGGTGTTCTGTCTTTTGATGGATCTGGGCATACTGTTACAATAAATGGATTTACTACTAATAATATAACCATAAGCAATAGGGCAGATTTTGCCCGTGCGGCTTTGATCATGCAGCACGATAGCAATGATTTTGTTAAGTATAGCGAAAATTCTATAGATAAATCAGCAATACTTAAGGCGAACTTTACTCTTAGTGCAGATGTTGATATAAGCGACACAGGTCTAACCGGCTTTATGCGTGATAATGGTGAGGATAAATTCACAGGCACACTGAATGGCAATAGTCATAAACTTACCATGACAGTGGGAACAGAAAATGATAAGATAGTTTTCCATACTCACAACGGACTTTTTGCAAAGACAAGCGGTGCAAAAATAAGCAATATAATGCTTGTTTCAAACTTTAATATTGTCGGTGATAATGTTTCTGGCGGTGATGCTTGTTATATTGGTTCTGTATCTGCATACAACAGCGGAGCTTTGACTATTGACAAAGTGACCGCTGATGTGACCGCATCTCCAAGTGGTGCGTATACTAATTTTGTCGGAGGTCTGGTTGGATATGTTGCTGACGCCACAAGTGAAGTTTCGTTCACTAATTCTGCTGTAACAGCAAATCTTACATACAATAATAGCACAACAAAGGTAGATTGTACTTGTCTTGGCGGAGTTATCGGAATGGTAGGAGCTGTTACATCAAAACCTACAACTGGTATTAAGTTTAATAATGTCACTGTTGACGGAAATATAACTGACAAACACACAGGAAGTAACTCCAGAGTTGGTGGACTCATTGCAGAGGTCGGTGCTAAGGATAATTCAGCTTCTGTTGTACCTAATAAGGTATCTATCACCAATGTTAATATTAATGCTTTAACAATAAATTCTAGTGGTAAATCAAATAGCGGTGGATTTTTAGGGCATAACTGGTATAGAGTAGAAATTGATCTGAATAGTTTGAATGTAAACAATTCAAGATTAACAGTGAACAATGGCACAGAACTGGGCGGTCTTGTACTTTCCACAACAGGTTATTGGAGCATAAAAGAGGTTAGCTTTGACGGTGTGACAGTGAAAGCAACAAAATGTATAAATTTCGGCATGCTTGCCTCAACTCTTTTTGGCAGAGATTATGACTCTTATGGCTTTGACTATTTTAAAGGTGAAAATGTCAATAATTACAGAAGCTCACGAGATGCAACTTATTTTGAACTTACTAAACCTAATGGATATAAGATCTCACAAGATACTAAGATAAATATAAGCCCAAGCTATTCGTATTTTGATGAGATAGCTCGTTGTAGTATTTATTATTCTTCTTCAGCTAGTTTTATGTCTAATCGTCAAGCCATAATTTCAATTCCTGCTGTTACAGCGGACGGAGAGCGTTTGCTGTATATGGACGGAAAGAACTGCAATACCTATCAAAATCAAACAACAAATAATGGTGCTGTGTGGAAAAATAATTCTTGGGCAAGATATTATTATAACCTTGATGTATATAAAAACGGTAAAGCCACCACAGGCGGAGCTAAGGCTGTTGAGTGGAGTGCAAAGCTTTTTGCGGCAAATAATATAAAAGCATATATTAATAGCACAAATATAGATTTTCCAACAGATCCAGAAATAGATTTGACAGGATATTCATTTTATCCAGTTGATACAAATGGTTGTAATATAAAATCAAATTCAACTATTACTTTTGAAAATAATGGCTTTAATCAGTCTGAAATGGTATCAAGCAGTAATAGTGACAATTATGCCCGTACAACTGACGGAATAGATGGAACAAATTTAACTAATGACCATAATCAACATTACATGATGCAATGCGGACTTTTCAGAAATGAAAATGGAGCTGTTACCATAAGCGGCAAACTGACCTTTAAGGGAAATATCGGTAAGGTGAATGGTGGTTCAGGTGCATTGGTTTGCGGCTCGGTTGCTGACGACACCAATACTTCAAAAAAATCTGTCAAAATTACCGGCAGTATCGTTCTTGACGATTTGTATGTGAATGATACTTCTTTAAGTTTAAATGGTGAAAATTCTTATGCCCCTTTGCTTATAAATAAGATAGGCAACATGACAGAGATCACTATAAAGAATGTGTCACAGAAAAAACACAGTATGACTGCTGAGCAATATTACAAAGGCGATCAGAATTATGCTGCAACAAGCCTTATAGGCAATGTAGGAAGCGAAAATGGTCAAAATATATCTCTGACTTTCTCAAATATCAAGCTTGACGCAAGTAATGAAAATTCAATTTTCAAAAATGCTACTTTGCTTGAAAGTTTTCAGCATTCTGACGGAGCAGGCTCTTCTGCAATATACAACTATAAATGGGACGACGATTGGGGTACAGACTCAGCTGGCAATATTAAGCATAATGTAACCTACGGAAAAGAAGTGTCTGACACCAAAAAGAATCGTGTAGATGATGTGAGCAGGCAGAATAAGTATCATGGCGATTGGAGTAGAGATGACAGGTATACTTCCCCTGTCAAAAATAACGCAACAGAGGAATATAGCTTTACAAGTTACAAGCCATATGTTGCTATATCGTATGATACCACCCAAAACTATGATGAGATAGACGTAAACCTTGAGCGACCATATCTTGACAAGGGTTGCGGAACATACTCTGATCCATATATCCTTGACGCTTCTACACTGGCAGAGGTCGCACGAGTTATCAGTACAGCCGCACCCACAAATGGCTGGGAAGTAAACTATAATGCAAATGTTTCTGCCGATAAATCGACTGTTAATGCTAATAGTGCTTTTTGCAAAGGCACTAATCATAAAACTTATACTTATGATGGAGCAGGCAATTTCGTAAGCGGAAAGGAAAAAGTTTCAAAAGATAACATGATCAAATATCTTTGCGAGGCTTATTACAAGATAAATGATGATATAGTTCTTGGCAGTTCTTTTGCAGGTCTTGGCGGAACATCAAACAGTTACGTTTTCAGGGGCGTTATTGTTGGACAGAAGAAATCCGACGGAACATATCCAACTATCACCAATAATTCTGCAAGCCCTCTCATCAGGTTCAGCAGCGGAAGTGTTGTAAAAGATATCAATATAAAATATACCAAAGAAGTAACGCTTTCAAAAAACAATAATAATAAATTAAACTATAGTACCGGAAAGACGGAGTATTATGGCGGTGTTATGGGCGTTGTGTTCGGTGGAGATAATATCATTGATAATGTCAAGGTAACAAATCCTAATATAACATTTGCAAATAACGATAACAGCAAACAACATCTCATTACGGCAGGCGGATATGTTGGCGCCATAGTTTACGGCGGCGTTATTTTCAGAAATATGGACAACGTTGCCAAAGATAGTGCGCTTACAACCAACAATACTGAGGCAGTGGGTGAAGACGTATATACCAATCTTTTTATCAATCCATATATAGGCAGAGTTGTAAACGGCTTTGCTATCGAAGAGGGAACAACGTTTGGTAAGTCAATTAACCTTAACAATGGCAGGAAAAATTATCTCATCACGCAGTTTAAGAGTGAGCTAAGTGATGATGAGAAATTAAATGTTATTGCCGGCACGACCAATAATATTGAAGTGCCTAATGCACAGGCGTTGTTTATGCTGTCTATCATATCACAGTCCGGTATGGGATATACAGACCGTAATAAAAATACTTGCGGCTATGGTCATTATACTTTTACTCGAAATGCAGACTATTCAAAAGTTGGCACAGCTACATTGACTTCTGATGATAAAGATTACAAAACTGCGATCTCAGATTATCAAAGACTTGAAAGGGCTACGGCTACAAGCAAGGAATATGAAAAGAAAAATTCTGTAATGCTAAAAAAATATACAAAGCCAAGTGAAAAAGGTCTTTATGAAGCAAAGTGGGCACACGAATTAAATAAGAACTTTACTGTTAAACTCACAGGAAATGGAACCTATGACCTCACCGGAACCGGTTTTCGTGGTATAAATCAGTTGTTTGATGCAACAAATAGTAACTTGGGCGACATTAAATGTGATTATACTTTATCTTTGACAACTATCAAGGGAAATGATAAGACTATAAAGCTCGATACAGATATAAAAGCCTATGCTGTGAAAATAACGGATAACAAGAGCGGTAGCACTATTGAATTTCAAGATGTGGATAACTATAAATATCGTACCGCATTTGCCTCCGTAAAAGGAGTTGGGTTGATAAACTGTTCAACGTATGCTTTAACTGTAAATAACCTTAAGCTTTCCGGCAAGATCAGCGTTAAGACGTATAACTACGATGGACAATCGTATGTTAATGAAGACCTTTCTACAGGTGGTATTGTTGGCGGAGTACAGAGTTCTTGCACGTTTAGCGGAATAACATTGACCGATCTTGAAATATATGGCGCATATACTGTGGGAGGACTTATAGGAAAGTCAACAAATGATATCAATATAAGTAACGTTAAGTCTGAAAGCAGTGGCGTTTATGTGTATGGCGGATTTGAAACAGGCGGTCTTGTGGGAAATTCTCAGAAAGGCAACGAATTCGCTGTTAAGGATTCTAAGATAAAAATTAATAAAGTTGAATTTGCTAATCTTGATAAAGGCACAAAAACTTGGTTTGGCGTAGGTGGAATCGCAGGTTCTGCAAATATCAAAACGACAATAAGCAATGTTCAGCTTACAGCCTATAATAAAGACAGCTTTATCGGTTCAAAAAAAGACCATAAACCCCTTGCAACCCAGACAATGAACGAGGGCGGTCTTATAGGACTGTCTAACGGAGCATGCACAATAACAAACACAAGCATCAGCGTCGATGTTTATGGTAGTAATGTCGGTGGATTCGTTGGAATAAACAAAAACCAGTTGTCTATCAATGACTGTTACTATGGAGGAACATCTGAAACATCAGCTTGCGGTGTTTATGGCTATACAAGTTCAGGCGGAATGGTCGGCACACAGAATGCGGCTGTGACCATATCAAAGTCTGCTGTAAAAAATGCAACGATAGGTATACCGGCTGCTAAAAATGGTGATGCAGGTATCGGAGGTTATGTTGGTATAAAAGCTAATGGTGATCTGAAGATATCTGATTGTGAAGTCAACAATGTTACTCTGTCAGCAGAAGATAAGTCCAATGGTGCAGGTGCAGGCGGCGTGATCGGTCATAATGACCGTGGAAGCACATATGCTTATGATATTCTCATAAATAAATTAGGCTATGTAAGAGGCAACAACAGCGTGTCTGTTTCTAACTTGATAGGTTGGAACAAGGATGAAAATCTATCATCTAAATTTATTGGAGTATCGGTAAATAACACGGATTGTTTACCTGATATACAGTATAATGCTTCACAGATACCTGCCAGCTTCACCGCAGTTCACTCCGACTACAACGGTACTCAGGACAATACCAAAAATATCGGCGAGGGAAGCGGCACGCACGTTGATATCTATTCACCTTATGTCAATATAAACCCAAGCGTTACTGTCGGCGGTAAGACTTTCGCAGGCGATCTTGTTGGCGGAAATATGCAGACTATCATTAGTGACGCTGCTTCTTATACGAATGGCACAGCCAAAAAATCCTATGGCATAAACAGTACCATAAAGACATATGCAGAGGATCTGGCTAATTCAAAGCTTACAACATTTCGTCAGGCCTCTGAGCTTGATGTTCAGGAGCTGAATGATCTTCCTGTTCTGCTTATTGATGATAACTCATCGTTGAATATCACACAAATGCTCGCAAAGTATATCTCAGTTCTGACAAATTGTGATGTTTGCGACAGCAGTTCAAATAAGCTGAAAACAACAGATCTTATGAATGTAAGCACAGCGACTTATGTGTATGATAACGGCGTTTTGAAAAAATCAGACAAAAGCACTCTTACGTTTAACAGCAAGACAGGATATTTCAAGGTCACAGACGGTCAGTATGACAATGACGGCACAAACAGATTTACTGTCATTACTCTTGATTATATCGACCCAACGGGAAGTGGCAAAACTGCTCTTAGACTTCATATTCCTGTTTTTGTAAGAAAGGTGCTTGATTTCAGCTTCCAATCTTACGTTATCTCAGGCACAGACTATAACCATTCTCACTATACGGATAAAACAAAGCTTGCTTTTGAGAGCTTTGATGCACCTGTTACTACTTATTTTAAGTATTCCTATTACAAATCCGCTAACGAATGGGAAAAAATGCTTAATAACGGTGACAGTCTGCTTTGGAGCTTTGATAAAAAGCTTTATCTTATTGGTGATAGTGCCACTGACAGTGGTGTGCTTACCGATGATACAAAGCTAACTCTTGTTGATGCAAATAACAATGACAAGACTTATCATTCTACCGCAAGTGATGCTAAGTTTAATAAAACAACTGGTGAGCTTGACTTGACAAATATAAGTGGCTTTAAACCGGTTACAATGAATGATGTACTGTTAAGATATGCGTCGGTAACAGCTAAAGAATCATCTGACGGAACACTTGTTGAGACAGCTGATGAAGCTACAGCTACTGTAAAAACAAGCGACGGCAAGTATTATAGACCTGCTGGTGAGAATGAAACAGGCACTTATAAGATAACTGTTTCAGCGAATAGTGATACACCAAAAAATGATAATGACGAAATGATAATAAGCGAGAACTATTATCTCACTATCAATATTCCGGAAACGGGAAGCACAAAAAAAGTCATCAAAAACTTTGTGAATTATTATAGCGGTAATAAGCCAAGAAAGCTCAATGGCAATATTCCTACAAACCTTGTCCAAGTGACAAATAATGACACTGGCGCATATGTTATTGCAAACTTTTTTACACAGCTAGTAAGTGTGACGGCTCATGACCCAGAGGAGATAACAGCGTCAAATAACTTTATCCATGCCACAATGACTTCAAAGATAAGCATTGATCGGAGCCTTAGAGATACATTTAATGGCTATAAGAGAGACGATTTCAATATGTATCAGGCTTTTAAATTCTCTATGAAGAGCTTTGATGAAAAAGATGCGGGAGCTAATGCAAAGATCATTGCAGGAACTTCGGTGAATGTTGATTACAGCATTTTAAACAGTTCAGACACAGAGTTATCAAACGCAAAAATAAGCAAGACTGAGACACTTTCAGAAGCTAAAGACAGCTATATGCTGATGTATCCCGATTCGGTCTACGATTATATCAATAGTGACACAAATGGCTCTATAACTGTCAAGGCTGATATCAGCTTATCTTATGGTACTGCAGGGATCATAGATCAGTTTCCTGAGCGTAAGGACGGTGATACCAAAACCGGTATAGGCGTAAATGCGTCGTCATATGTTGCATATAGCCAGAACAATATTGAGAACAGCTCTATCTCTGCAAGTGGAGTTATGCCTGCCAGACGCTACTATAGAAAGGCAATGACGGTGGCACAGCTAAACTATAACGTTGCAGAGTCAACGGTTCTTGAGTCGAAGGATTCACCATTTTCGCAGCTTGGTATCAATGCCAAAGATATGACTACAGAAGAAATGGCAATAACAGCAAATGCTATCTATGATCTGTCTGCTTTGAGTCGATCAACAAAGGACAGTGGCAAAAAAATACAGTATACAATGAGGTTGTATGTTAAGGACAATAGTGGCGATTATAAGCAGACAAACGATATTAGCAAATACCTCAGTAGCTTTACTTTGGAAAACGCCACATCAAGCAGTGGTCTGAATGGCAAGGAGTGCGTTTTTACCATTGACTATAATGGCGAAGAACAAAACACAGCCGTTACGAAATTTACAGTAAAAACAGGCAAGACTTTTGAGGAGCAGGGGCTTACCTATGCGAACTATAGAGTTGAGCTTACCGCAGTATTGCTTAATGACAACAACTCAGTTGTTAATGGAACTACCTCAAGCGACTATGTTGTTTACACAAACGCAAAAATAGAAACAGGCTTTATAAATTCATAATAAGCAGGCTTTTCAGGAGAAAATTATGACAAAAAGCATTTTTGGAAAATTCAGAAAATTAGAAAAAAAGAAGAAGCTCCAGCTAGTCATAGCAGTATCCATCTCGGTGGTACTGCTTGTGGCACTGCCTGTTTATGCGTGGTTTACTCACAAACGTTCTATTGCTCTTACAACAAAAATAAATGCCCCTACTCAGCTTTATATCACCGCAGGAAACAAAGAATCTGTGGCAAATCTTGAAATGGCAGATATAGACGTTGAGAACGGCAGTTATAAAGACTTTGTTTTCGGCATAGGCGGGGCAGACGTGCAACAATATCAAATACAGCTTGCACATACAACGAATATCCCTTTTGAGTATGAGATATACCGTGCGAAAAGCGTCAGTGAAACTGAAAAATCTGAAGCTGTCGTTTATGTTTCAGATGAAGAGAATAAAACGTTTTATTACAAAATAGACGGCAATAAGATCTCGGGACGTTATCTCAATCAGCAAGGCTCGGAGATACTTGCTAACAGCACACTTCACGAAAAGTCCTATGACAGCTACGGCAATGTTCAGAAAAATGCCGAGGCACTTTATTGGCAATCGGATACACTGACGGTAATTGACAATAAAGATCCGTTTTGCGATTATTTTATAATCAGAGTAAAATGGAATGATAAAGTCCAAAACAATAAAGAAACTGATATGGTCTACCTGACAGTTCAGAGAAAGTAATAAATCACAAAATAGAGAGGAGGGTGGCTGTTATGAAAGACCAATTTATAAAAAAGCTTAAAAGATCGTGGCTTGCAATATGGATAGCTTTTGCGGCAGCCGCACTCAGTACTATTGGTGTCTTGGCGGCTTATACCAGCGTTTCAAGTGTAAAGCGAGTTGTATCCACACAAAAGGGAGCTGGCATGCTGTTTTCATCTAATTATCTTACAACAGATGAAAATGATCTTCCAAGGACGATAACTTTTAGCAGTATGGAAAACTCGCCTTGTGTGACAGTCAATGTGTGCAACTATCCGCAAACATTGATAAAGCATAATGACAAGGATATCACATACACTTTGACAGTCGAGCTTGTGGACAGCAACGGAAATGCCGTTACCGGAGAAGAAACTGCAAAATACTCAGTTGAATATAACGGCGAAAAAAAGACTTTTGGAAGCAATTCAAAAATAGAGTTTTCACTTCTGAAACTTATGGCTGACGATTTCAACAAGCATGAATTTGTGCTGACTTTTGATAAGTCACAGCTCACAAGGTCTGACATATACATGAGAGTGACAGCCACTCCTACAAATCAGGCAGAGTTGAAACCGCTCTCCGCAAAGCTTGGCGTTATCTATATAAATAATAACACATCAGCAACATGGACAGGCACATTCATCGACAATGCTACCTCGCCTAAAGATCTTGACGGCTTCAACTACCGCCTGTCAGGCAGTGGCGAGGGTACTGTCACCCTGACTTGGAATACGAACTATGTTGATATCAGCCCATGGTTTAAGAATACTTATGATCTGATTATTTCAAAGGACAGTTCTGGCATAGCCACTGCAACTTTGAAAGTCAATTCTGCTGAAAAAAATCAATATGACATTCAGTTCTATCGAACGAACGGCATTAACAGTGCAGAGCAGTGGTCTGACGGTAATCATACCGATATTATGGTGACTGATACGGGATTTGTTTCAATGAGTTTCACTCAAAGCACAGCGACAGAAAATTAGAATATGTACAAAAAAACGGACTGCAAACAAAATGCAGTCCGTTTCCTTTTGTAGGGGCGAACAGTGTTCGCCCGTTTCTTGGTTTGGTGTTAAATCAGAGTGCAGACTTCAAAGCCTCAGCAAGCTGAGCAGGACATGATGTGCCACGTCCGTTGCAGTCGATACCCTCAAGTCTGTCAATAACGTCTTGAACCTTCATGCCCTCAACAAGCTTTGATACACCCTGTGTATTGCCGTTACAGCCACCTGTGAAATGCACTTTCTTTACGATACCGTCCTCTACTTCGATATCTATTTTTCTTGAACATACTCCCTTTGGAGTGTAGCTTATCGTTGCCATTTGAAAAACCTCCTAAATTCTTGCTACGCCTGTTTCTCTTGCAGCCTTTGCCACAGCCTCAGCCACAGCGACCGGTACTGACCTGTCAAAAGAGTTAGGCAGAATAAATTCCGCATTGAGCTTGTCCTCAGGCACACAGACTGCGATAGCCTTTGCGGCAGCCATTTTCATTTCCTCGTTGATGTCAGAAGCCCTTACTGCAAGTGCACCCTTGAAAATGCCAGGGAAAGCGATAACGTTGTTTATCTGGTTAGGGAAGTCTGAACGTCCTGTGCCAACAATAAACGCACCTGCCGCCTTTGCTTCGTCAGGCATTATCTCAGGAGTCGGGTTAGCCATTGCGAAAAGTATAGGCTTATCGTTCATGGACTTGACCATTTCAGCGGTCACAAGCTTTGGCTTGGAAACGCCCACGAAAGCGTCTGCGCCCTTGAGTGCGTCAGCAAGAGAGCCGTGGAGCTTGTTCTTGTTTGTGACCTTAGCCATTTCAGCGTGAGCCTCGTTAAGATAATTGTCGCCCTCGCAGATTATGCCCTCACGGTCTACCATGATAAGATTGCCAATACCGAGAGAAAGCAAAAGCTTTCCGATAGCACAGCCAGCCGCACCTGCGCCGTTTATAACAAGTGTAATATCCTCTATCTTCTTGTTTGCTACCTTGCAGGCGTTCATAAGTGCCGCACCGACAACGATAGCAGTTCCGTGCTGATCGTCATGGAAAACAGGGATATCAACTTTTTCTTTAAGCTTAGCCTCTATCTCAAAACACCTTGGAGCGGCGATATCTTCAAGATTTATACCGCCGAAGCTGTCTGATATCATGGCGATAGTGTTCACTATCTCGTCAACGTCATTGGACTTTATGCAAAGTGGGAAAGCGTCAACGTCTGCGAACTCCTTGAAAAGCGCACATTTGCCCTCCATAACAGGCATACCTGCCAGTCCGCCAATATTGCCAAGACCAAGCACAGCAGAGCCGTCTGTGATAACAGCCACAAGGTTTGCACGTCTTGTAAGCTCATATGAAAGGTCGGGATCTTTCTGTATCTCAAGGCAAGGCTGAGCAACGCCTGGTGTGTAAGCCAGCGTCAGGTCTTTTGCATTGTTTACCTTTGCTCTTGAGCAGACCTCTATCTTGCCTTTCCATTCTCTGTGTTTCTGTAGGGATTCTTCCATTACGTTCATTTTATACAGTCCTCTCTATTACAGCCAAACTAGGCTTTGTTACGCATTAAAGGAACATTACCGCATGATAATGTCCCTTTATTATACCATATTATTTCTCTGTTTTCACAGCCGCTTTGTTAGCTTTTTGTGAATTTATATGAATGAGCTTGAACAGCTTATCGAGATTTTCCTTGTCAGTGGTCATGCTTCCGATATGTGTCATAGTCTCATTATACAGACCGTGGAAGTCAGAGCCACCAGTCACTATCAGGTCATGTTCCTTTGCGATATCCACAAGCTTCTGCTGTTGAGTTGGAGTAGCAGAGTAATGATAAGCTTCAATTCCGTCAAGCTTGCCTGCCTCGATAAGTTCAAGGAGCAGCTCGGTGTTGTTGAACATAACAGGGTGTGCCATAACAGCAACGCCCTTTGCGGAGTGTATAAGGTCAAGCACAAAGTTTACGTCAGGATATTCACGGGTCACAAGACATTCACCGTTTGGATATGCAAAAAGCTTGTCGTTCACAGAGCCGTAAAGCTCAGTGGCATAGCCGTAATTTACCAATGCTCTCATGATATGCTGTTTAAAAATGCTCTTTGAGCTTTTTGTGTAGTGCAGTACAGCATCGGCAGGGATAGGATATCTTGCCATTACCTTTTCTATCATTTCCTTTGCACAGTCTTTTCTTATCTGGCATGACTTCAGGCAAAGACCCTCGAGCCTGTCAGGTTTCTGCGGTGCATAGCAAAGAATGTGTACTTTTGAATTGCGCTTCTTGTCCCATGCGGAAAGCTCTACCGCAGGAATGACCTTGACCCCATAACGTTCGCCAAGTATTTGCGCTCTGTTTGATGATGAAAGAGTGTCATGGTCTGTTATCGCAAGAAAGTCAAGTCCCATTCTCTTCGCCTGAACAATGACCTCTTCTATACCAAGCGAGCCGTCAGACAGTGTTGTGTGACAATGCAGATCTCCTGTCATACCTTTGTTCCTCCAAATCTATAAAATATATCTGTCATTTTCTGTATATATAGTACAGTCGTTAAATTTGACTAAATAATTATAACATATTTTATATACATTTGCAAGCGCTTTTGAACAATTTACACAAAATTTGCATGAAAATTATATTATTTTGTCGTATATGACAAATCCACAGTGTCGAAATAGTGCGATTTAACGAAATATCAGAGCTTATATCCGAAGAATTTTTCGCAAAACCATACGTCTTTAACCTGAAAGCTCTTGCCATTTAGATATTCAAGTATACCTGCGTCAGTGGTGAATTTAAAGGTGAGCTTGTACGAATAAAGCGCCTGCGTTTTCACATTGTATGCACGGTTGACTTTATTTATTCCGTATTTGCCGTCACCGAGAAGTGGATAGCCGATGTGAGCAAGATGCGCCCTTATCTGATGCGTTCTGCCTGTGATGAGGTCAACTTCGAGAAGTGCAAGATCATCAGCCTTGTTTTCCGCAAGCACACGATAAGATGTTATCATGGTGCGGCTGCCCTGAAACTTTTTGTCAGATACCTTGACAGTTTTTGTGGTTTCATCTTTCTGATGATAAGCCGTGAGCCGAGCAGACTTTTCCTTTGGTATGCCCACTGTCACACAAAGATAAAGCTTTTCAAGTTCTCTGTCCTTGACTTTCTGATTAAGCACACGCAAACTTTCAGCATTTTTCGCACATATTACAATGCCGCCTGTGTTGCGGTCGATCCTGTTGCAAAGGGCAGGAGCAAAAGACAGCTCCTCCTCAGGACGATATTCACCCTTTTCATAAAGATAGTGCTGTATCCTGTTTATGAGCGTGTCTGTCGAGCCGCTTTCGTCCTCATGTACCACAAGTCCGCACTTTTTGTCGCAAAGGATAATATTCTCGTCCTCGTAAATAATATTCAAAGACGTTGGCGCACTGAGAAAAGCAGGTCTGTCAGCAACTTCGCCCTCGAAAAATTCGTCATTGATGTAAAGCTGCATAACGTCACCGCAAGCAAGCCGTGTGGATATCTCACAGCGTTTGCCGTTGACCTTGATACGTTTTAGACGCAGATATTTGTACAGCAGATTTTTAGGCAGCTTCGGCACAGCCTTTGTGAGAAACTTGTCAACACGCTGACCTGCGTCATTCTGATTTATTATAAATTCTCTCATGTCATACCTCAGAGCTTCACACGAGCGGAGAATCCTCCGTCAATAAGCTCGTCAAGACCGGTGCTGTCAGCACCACTTTCACGGAGAAGCAGAAGAATTTCTGACATATCGCAGGCTTTGCCTTTACGGCGAGATATCTCCTCTTCACATTTGATAGCATATTGTAAAGGCTTTTTGTCAGCAGGGAAGTTCACATCTGAGCCTTGAGCGATGAGCCATTTGATGAAATCAACACTTCGCTTGTCAGGCTTGAGAACACCGTCCTGCTCAACAAAGTCTGCACTTTCGATTGCAGTGAGCAGGAAAGTAAGCCCGTTGCTGTCGGTGTCGTTGTAGTCCACATCATCAGAGATGAATAAGAATTTAAGCTCTTCCAGTTCACGCTTTGAGAGGGTGTAGTTGTATTCGTCATATGATCTATTCATGTTACGTCCTCCTGAAATTATTACTATAGTGATATTATAACCTAAAGTGTGGGAGAATGCAAGGGGGGGAGCGGTATTAAGTGAGGAATGAGAAATGAGGAATGAGGAGTGAGAAATGGGCAAAGCTGAACAGAGATGTGGACAAGCATCGAGCGTAGCGAGCACTTAAACGCAGGTTCAAGCCCGGCGTTAGAGGGCTTGTGGGTTCTTAGGGCCAAGCCCTAAGCGAAGC
>OHSN01000222.1_pt1 | contig 30516 bp, 16 predicted proteins | sample 1578691 | NCBI WGS metagenome assembly OHSN01 (sample SAMEA3879551, study PRJEB24766) | human gut metagenome | biome: human-associated habitat; feature: feces | place: USA | collected 1985/1987 | reverse complement strand
TGCGTTAGAATATGATAAGTTATCTGTTATGGATAAATGGCTGTTATCTAAGATGAACACAATGGTCAAAGCCGTTGATGACAACTTAGGAGATTACAAGATTCCTGAAGCAGCAAGAGCATTACAGGAATTCGTTGATGACATGAGTAACTGGTATGTAAGACGCTGTCGTGACCGTTTCTGGGCAAAAGGAATGGAACAGGATAAGGTAAATGCATACATGACTTTATACACAGCATTAGTAACTGTATGTAAAGCAGCAGCACCAATGATTCCATTTATGACAGAAGACATTTACCAGAATCTTGTAAGAAGCATTGATGCAAATGCTCCGGAAAGTATTCACTTATGTGATTATCCAGCTGCAAACGAGGCTTATATCGATAAAGATTTGGAAGCAAACATGGACGAAGTTCTGAAACTGGTTGTTATGGGACGTGCGTGCCGTAATACAGCAAATATCAAGAACCGTCAGCCGATCGGTCAGATGTTTGTAAAAGCAGACTTTGAGCTTTCTGAATTTTATCAGGAAATCGTAGCAGACGAGCTGAATGTTAAGAATATTAAATTTACAGATGATGTAAGAGACTTTACTTCTTATAGCTTTAAACCACAGTTGAAGACAGTCGGACCAAAGTATGGTAAAATGTTAGGTGGTATCAAAGCAGCACTCAATGACATCGATGGAAATGCAGCAATGGATGAGCTGAATACTACTGGCGTACTCAAACTGGATGTAAATGGTCAGGAGATCGAACTTTTCAAAGAAGACCTTCTGATTGATACAGCTCAGATTGAAGGATATGAATCTGTCAATGATAATGGAATCACAGTTGTACTGGATACGAATCTTACACCGGAACTTCTGGAAGAAGGATTTGTAAGAGAGATTATCAGCAAGATCCAGACGATGAGAAAAGAAGCTGATTTCGAGGTGATGGACAAGATCCGTGTTATGTATGAAGGCAGCGAAAAAGCAGAAGCTGTTTTTGAAAAGAACAGCACCCTGATCGGTGGAGAAGTACTTGCCACAGAAGTTGTAAAGGCAGAGCCTGCAGGCTATGTAAAAGAGTGGAAGATCAACGGTGAAGCAGTTACGATGGGTGTCGAGAAAAAAGGAGAATAAAAGGATGTTCAGTAAAAGATTTGAGAAGGCTGCATTTAAGACAGCAGTGAAAGAAAATGTAAAGACGCTTTACAGAAAGACGATTGATGAGGCTACACCTCAGCAGTTATTTCAGGCGGTTTCTTATGCAGTTAAGGATGTTATTATTGATGACTGGATCGAGACGCAGAAGCGTTACGATGAGACAGATGCAAAGACTGTTTACTATATGTCCATGGAGTTCCTGATGGGACGTGCATTAGGTAACAACCTCATCAATATGACAGCATATAAAGAGGTAAAAGAAGCGTTGGAAGAGATGAATATTGACCTCAACGTGATCGAAGATGAAGAGCCGGATGCGGCTCTCGGAAATGGAGGACTCGGTCGTCTTGCAGCATGTTTCCTGGATTCTCTTGCGACATTGAATTATCCGGCATACGGCTGTGGAATCCGTTACCGTTACGGTATGTTCAAGCAGAAAATTGAAAATGGATATCAGGTAGAAGTACCGGATAACTGGCTGAAAGAAGGAAATCCGTTCGAGATCCGTCGTGAAGAGTATGCAAAGGAAGTACGTTTCGGAGGAAATATCCGTTTCGAGAAAGATCCTGTTACAGGAAAAGATAAATTTATTCAGGAAAATTATGAGTCTGTTATGGCAGTTCCGTATGATATGCCGGTTGTTGGATATGGCAACCACGTAGTAAATACACTGCGTGTATGGGATGCAAAGCCGATCACGGATTTCAAACTGGATGAGTTCGACAGAGGAAATTATCATAAGGCAGTAGAGCAGGAGAACCTTGCAAAACTGATCGTAGATGTTCTTTACCCGAATGATAATCATTATTCAGGAAAAGAGCTTCGTCTGAAGCAGCAGTACTTCTTCATTTCTGCAAGTCTTCAGGCACTGATCGCAAAATATAAAAAGAAGCATGGAGACATCAGAAAGCTGTATGAAAAAGTTGTCATTCAGATGAACGATACGCACCCGACGGTTGCTGTACCGGAGCTGATGCGTCTTCTGATTGATGCAGAGGGACTTAGCTGGGATGAGGCATGGGAAGTAACAAGCAAGACCTGTGCTTATACAAACCATACGATTATGGCAGAAGCACTTGAAAAATGGCCGATCGACCTGTTTTCAAAACTGCTTCCGCGTATTTATCAGATCGTACAGGAGATTGACCGCCGCTTCGTGATCCAGGTTCGTGAGATGTATCCGGGAAATGAAGAGAAAGTACGGAAAATGGCAATCCTTATGGATGGACAGGTTCGTATGGCAAATATGGCGATCATAGCAGGCTTCTCTGTTAATGGTGTTGCAAAGCTTCATACGGAGATCCTTGAGAAGCAGGAACTGAAAGATTTCTATCAGATGATGCCGGAGAAGTTCAACAATAAGACGAATGGTATCACGCAGAGACGTTTCCTGGCTCATGGAAATCCGCTGCTTGCAGACTGGATCACCAGTAAGATCGGTGATGGCTGGATTACAGATCTCTCTCAGATCTCCAAGCTGAAACCACTGGTTGAGGATGAAGAGGCAAGACGTGAGTTCATGGAGATCAAATACCAGAATAAAGTTCGCCTTGCAAAGTATATCAAGGAGCATAATGGAATTGATGTAGATCCGCGTTCTATCTTTGATATTCAGGTAAAACGTCTGCATGAGTACAAGCGTCAGCTCCTGAATGTACTGCACATCATGTATCTGTATAATCAGATCAAAGAGCATCCTGAGATGTCTTTCTATCCGAGAACATTTATTTTTGGAGCTAAGGCAGCAGCAGGTTATCTTCGTGCAAAAGAGACGATCAAATTGATCAACTCCGTAGCAGATGTTGTAAATAATGACAGAAGTATCAATGGTAAGCTGAAAGTGGTATTTATTGAAGATTACAGAGTATCCAATGCAGAGATTCTTTTTGCGGCAGCAGATGTCAGCGAGCAGATTTCTACAGCTTCTAAAGAAGCTTCAGGAACAGGTAATATGAAATTTATGCTTAATGGTGCACCGACACTTGGAACAATGGATGGAGCGAATGTAGAGATCGTTCAGGAAGTTGGCGAGGAGAATGCATTTATCTTCGGATTAAGCTCACAGGAAGTTATCAACTATGAGAACAATGGTGGATACAATCCGGTTGACATTTACTTTAATGACTGGGAGATCAAGCGTGTAGTAGACCAGCTTATGGATGGAACTTACTCCAATGGTGACCACAATATGTATATCAATCTGTACAGCTCACTGTTAAATACACAGTGTACAGACAGAGCAGACACTTACTTCATTCTGAAAGATTTCCGTTCTTATGCAGATGCACAGAAGAGAGTTGAGGAAGCTTACAGAGATCAGCAGAAATGGTCTAAGATGGCAATGCTCAACACTGCATGCAGTGGTAAATTTACATCAGACAGAACGATTGAAGAGTATGTACGGGATATTTGGCATCTTGAAAAAGTAGAAGTACCTTCAGGACAGGATCTTTTTGATTAAGACAGGAGGAATGACAGATGGAATATGGAAATGATTTTGATTTTTCATACGGAGTTCCGGATGGTCCGACAATGAGCAGCAGTGGATCAGATATATTTTCAGTGATCATGACCGTTTATCTGTTGGTGATCGTGGCAGCCGTGATGATTGGTATTGTGAAATATGTATTTAAATCCATTGCACTTTACCGTCTGGCACAGAGAACAGGAAATGCAAATCCGTGGATGGCATGGGTACCGTTTGCGAGATCTTATCTTCAGGGAGATCTTGCAGGCAGTATGCCTTTAAAGAAAAGAAGACTTCAGAGTCCGGGACTTTGGAAAGTCCTTATTCCGTTGATCGGAACGGCTGTAATCGCAGGACTTTATTTCATTTTCATTGTTGTGGCAGGAATTGAAACTGCATTGAGCTATTCCGCCGGAATGGGTGCAGGAAGTCTGACACTGATCTGGGTGATAGTTTTCCTGCTGATTATTGCAGTAGTAGCACTTCAGGCGATTGAAGCGGTGCTGGATGTACTGGTGAACTTTCATATTTACCATAGACTGACATCCCATAATATGGCGATTATCCATAGTGTTCTTGGTATATTTATTCCAATGTACGAAGCAATCTGCTTATTTATTATGAGCAAGAAGCCGTATAACCCGGGAATGGAGCCAAATCTTCCACCGCAGGCACCAAATTTCGGTGGTAATCCGATTCCTCCGACGATGCCTGTATCACCGGCAGCATCAGAAACTCCGGCAGAATCTGTATCTCCGATGCCGGCAGAAGCACCGGTACAGCAGGTTCCGGTAACTCCGACAGAGTCATCGGCACAGAATCCGTATGTGAATCCGATGCAGGTTCAGGGAACAGAAAGTCTGGCAAAAGATGCACAGAGTACAGAAGCAGAACCGACAGAAAATAGTGCAGAAAAATAAAGCGTAAAGGTAAAATTTAATACAGGTTCTAAAATAAGACAGCCCTTCATATAATAAAGTATGGAGGGCTGTCTTTATGAGCTTTTATTCAGCAAAAAAGAAAATAAAAAATATAGCTGCATTTCTGATCATCCTCATATTTCTTCCATATGTTGTCTCTATTTTTGTAAATGGAAAAGATGTGAATCTACAAAATGGGAGCGGTCATTTTACAATAAAAGTTGCAAGAACAGACCCAGATGGAACGGAACTGGATCTTGATCTGGACTGGGAAGAGTATCTGATCGGGGTTCTTGCATATGAAATGCCGGAGTCTTACGAATTGGAAGCGTTGAAAGCACAGGCCGTGGTGCTGCGTACAAGCCTGTGCAGAGAACTGGCAGAAAACGAGGAGAAGACGGCAACAGAGAAATATCTGACTCATGCAGAAATGAAACGGAAATGGGGAGCGGCCAATTTTGATACATATTTGAAAAAATATACCAAAGCAGTGGAAGATACAGAAGGAACAGTGGTCTGGTATAATGAGGCTTGTGCATGGACACCATATCATCAGTCCAGTAACGGTGAGACACGGAACGCATCAGAAGTTCTTGGAACAGAAGATTATCCTTATATCTGTAAGAGAGAATGCCCGTTGGACAAAGCGGCTGAGGATGAAATTCAGGTAACAGTTTTTGACTATCAGGAAATACAACAGTTATGCAGAGATTTTCTGGTGGCAGAAGAAAATTCGGAGAGTGCAGAAAAAGGCTATAACTTTGCTGACTTTGAAATACTGGAAATGGATTCTTCCGGTTATGTGCGACAGATGAGGATGGGAGATACAGTCTGTACCGGGGATCAGTTTCGGGATGCATTGTCCCTGTCTTCCAGTGCATTTTCATTTTACGAGAGTATAAAAGGTTTGAAGATCACGACCATCGGAAAAGGACATGGACTGGGAATGAGTCAGTGGACAGCAAATGAAATGGCAAAGGAAAAGAAAAATTATGAAGAAATCCTGCAGTTCTTTTTTGAAGGAACAACATTAAATAAAGAATTTGACGAAAAAGAAGCGACAGGGAATTAAAATAGAATTCTTTCCGAATAGAAGTCACATATTCTGGCAATGCTATAGTCAGAGGTGATGATGAATGAATAAGAAAGAGAAGTTTTCCTTTTTAAAGGGAAAAGGAGCTTCTGTTGGAATCGTACTTTGCTTCGTGGCAGTCATTGCAATGGTGGGGACAGTTACATTCAGAAATTACAAAAAGAATATGAATGAGCAGATTGCAAAGGTTCAGCAGGAGACAGAAAAACTGACAAAAGAAAATGATGCAGCGGCAAATTCAAAAGATGTACTTCCAATGGAGGGAGAGGAAGATGCAACACCGTCACAGACAGATCATGCGGATCGTCAGGAACAAGAAGGAGCATCCTCCACAGACGGAACAGAGGCAGAAAATGGACAGCAGCAGGGGCAGGAGACGAATGAAACTGCGGCACAGGGAGGTTCCGGTGCATGGTTTACGGAAGCAAGCATACTGGAGTGGCCGGCAAGCGGGGCAACGCTGATCGGGTACAGTATGGATCAGACCGTTTATTTTCCTACTTTAGAAGAGTATAAGTACAATCCGGCAATGATCATCGGGGGTGAAGTCGGGGAAAGCATCAAGGCATCAGCGACAGGAACAGTGAGCAGTATTGAAGAGACAGCACAGACGGGAACAACCGTTACATTGGATATGGGAAATGGATATGCGGCTGTTTACGGCCAGTTAAAAGACCTGTCCGTATCAGAAGGAGATACTGTTGCAACAGGTGAGCCGATCGGTCTGTTGAATGAACCTACAAAATACTATAGCGTGGAAGGACCGAATCTCTATTTTAAGGTAATGAAAGATGGAGAGCCGGTAGATCCGATGAAATTTATGGAGTGAAATTTGTATTTGTTGGGGTGATACGCTTGTAAAGAAAAAGACTTCTTTATGGCGAAGCGGACGCAGAAAGCAGAGATATTCACTTAACAATACAAGATTTAAAAGATAAAAAGAGCCGGATGGCTATTGGCTAAGATATTCGATCGTAAATATTAGACAGTAAATATTGTATTTACTATTTGATGGAGCGTTTATCTTAGTTGATAGCCATCCGGCTCTTTATTTCTTATTGGAATTTCGTCTTTGTTGGGAGAAAATGTTCTGGCATGAGGGAAAATTTTCTGATTTGAAAAGCCTAATATCCGCCCTTGCTGTTGCGTGAGCAGTGCATTGACAGGGAGCGTTCCGAAGACACTTTGCCCAACTTGTTAAGGAACGTAAACAGGAGTGCCTCTGCACGAGTGTTTCCACGTTCCTGTTACAAGTTGTCAACGGGCTGAGGTAAAGCGGGTCCTGCACTGCGATGCAACAACAAGGGCGGATATGGACGCTCTTCTGTCAAAAAGCCTTCCTGCCGCCGAATCATTTTCACTCTCAACAACTACAAATTTCTACTTTGTCGCTCTATAATAGTTAATCAGACATCCATCCAGTATGATCTGGCGTTCAGCATCTGTCAGATCTCCGAGCTTCAGGTCGATCTCTTTTAACTCATCCCCGACAACATATGCTTTCACAACCGCAGCCTTTTCTTCTACTGCTTTTCTCACATCCGGAACAAAGATATAATCTCCATTTTTAAATGGAAGTGATTCATGGTCTGTATCAGTCAGGAACGGGAGCATACCCCAGTTGATGAGGTTGGAACGATAACGCTTTGTTGCGTATTCATTCGCGATATTTGCCCAGCCGCCGAGTACCTTCTGACATGATGCAGCCTGCTCACGTGCAGATCCGTCTCCCGGCTTCACTGCAAAGATTGTACTTCCTACTCCAAGGTTGCCTTTGCCAACTTCCGGGTATGTCTCATGGATCTTGTCCATAACCGGTTTCAGCTCTTCCAGTGCTTCTACCGGACACTCATCGGCCTCAATCGCCTTCTGTGCTTTCTGTACTTCTTTTGCCCGTCCTACATATGCCGGATCTTTTCTTGACAGAGCAAACTCTGCAAGTCCCAGCGGATTGGAACGGTAAGAAGATGTCTCTCCTGACGGAATCAGCTCATCTGTTGTCGTAACCGGGTCATGGATCTCAGATACAACCTTTACAAGCAGATTCTGCGGAAGTGCTGACATTGCCGGCCAGTCTTTGATATTCGGACCAAACTTGATCTCTACGGACGGATCAGCAACACCCTTGCTGTCGAAAACTCTGTTCGCATAAATATTTTTATCGAAATGATACTTCTGTCCCTTATATTCCACATCCAGTGCAGTTGCAGGTGTAAGGAATCCCTTATTTGCAGCAGTTGCAGCAATAGAACGTGCATCCATCAGTGCGACGGAAGAGATCTGTCCGCTCTGCAGCTTACTTCCCTCTCTGTTCGGGAAGTTTCTCGTTGTATGACGGATAGAAAATGCGTTGTTCGCCGGTGTATCTCCTGCTCCGAAACATGGACCACAGAATGCAGTTTTTACAACAGTTCCTGCTTCCATCAGATCAGCGATCGCACCATTTTTCACCAGTTCCATATAAATCGGAGTACTTGCCGGATAAACGCTGAATGTAAATTCATCTGCTCCGATATTCTTTCCTTTAATGATGTCTGCTGCCGCACAGATATTTTCAAATCCGCCACCGGCACAGCCTGCAATGATACCCTGTTCTACATAGAACTTGCCATTTTTAATCTTATCCTGCAGTGAATAATCTACTGCTCCGTCCAGACTTACAAGGGCTTTCTGCTCTACATCATGAAGAATGTCTGCAAGATTTGCATTCAGTTCATCAATCGTATATACATTGCTTGGATGGAACGGCATCGCAATCATCGGCTTGATCTCGCTTAAGTTCACATATACCAGTCCATCATAGTAAGCAACTGCTCCCGGATTCAGCTCTTTATAGTCTTCACTTCTTCCATGGATGTCATAGAACTCCCGGATCTTTTCATCTGTTCTCCAGATAGAAGACAGACAGGTTGTCTCTGTCGTCATTACATCAATACCGATACGGAAATCAGCACTTAAATTGCTGACACCAGGTCCTACAAATTCCATAACTTTATTATTTACATAACCATTCTTGAAGGTCGCCCCGATGATTGCCAGTGCAACGTCCTGCGGTCCGACACCCTTTGCCGGCTCACCGTCTAAATAGATCGCGATCACGCCCGGCATCTTGATATCATACGTCTTGTTCAGAAGCTGCTTTACAAGCTCCGGTCCGCCTTCGCCCATTGCCATCGTTCCAAGTGCACCATAACGGGTATGACTGTCAGAACCCAAAATCATCTTTCCTCCGCCTGCAAGCATCTCACGGGCAAACTGATGGATGACTGCCTGGTGAGGCGGAACATAGACGCCGCCATACTTTTTCGCACATGTCAGTCCAAACATATGGTCATCTTCATTGATCGTACCACCTACAGCACAAAGACTATTATGACAGTTCGTCAATACATATGGCATCGGGAATTTTTCAAGTCCTGATGCACGGGCTGTCTGGATAATTCCTACAAACGTAATATCATGGGATGTCAGCTTATCAAATCTGATCTGAAGTCTCTCCATATCAGATGAAGTATTATGCTCTTTCAGGATTCCATACGCCATAGTATTTTTCGCGGCTTCCTCTTTTGTAAGAGGAGTCTGTACATTTCCTGCGTCTTCCACTATCTCGGTGCCATTCAACAGATACACACCGTTATCGTACAATTTTATCATGTAACGACCTCCTTTTAATTTTAAACTCATTCCATAGTATCATATTTTCCGGCTTTGGTAAATGAAGAATGTATTTTACAATTTACATGATGCCAGGGTCAAAAGGTCTAAGCCCACATGAGCTTGCTCATAGGTGGGTGAAAGACCTTAGGATCTACCCCGATATCTTTACATTTTCCCTTTACAGAGGAGGTATCCTTCCAAACGGCGTTGCATTCTTTTCATGTCGATAAGCCAACGGATATTTCTTTGCATACTGTATAAATCCTCTTCCATATTCATCATCTCTCAGCCTTGTAACGATTTCCTGACGCTTCGCATAAGAAATTTCATTCAGATACAACAGATATTGGATCTCTGCCCATTTTGCCATACCCTCATAGATCTCCAGCCTGTACTGCTTTCCATATTTACTGAGGATCATTTTTTCATCCCAGTTCTGGTATTGCCAGATATGCGTCAGTTCATGTGCGATCGTTGCCATTGCTGCAAGTTTCGGAGACCCATTTTCTATATACAGGCTATATCCTGATGAATCTTTCTGTGCGAATCCAAGTACACGTCCATCAAATCCCGGAGTTGCCACAAATTCATCCCCGAAATGTTTTGCGATCGTCTTGGCATCTGTCATTCTTACCTTAATTGCCACATTGAGCTTGATTCCAAAAAAGATCTCCATATTCCGGACAACCATTTTATAAACTTCTTTAAACTCTTCGCCAGTCCTAAGTGCAGTTGAAGAGCAATGATTGCAACGTTCTCTTCCGTCTTTCAGAAGTTCATATTCTCCTCCGGCAAGCTCTACACCACAGAAATCGCAAAAATGACTTCCCTCTTTATGTGGATCATATTTTGCGTTATCAGCTTCTGCTGCCTTCACGCCATCACGAACCTGCTGCAATGGATTTCGATCATAACCATATTTAGTAAGATACTTGATCGTTCCCCCAAAATCAAAGTATGGATCGATTTCTTCATAGCCATACTTCAGGAAACAACTTTTCTGATATTCCGTCTTTTTTGTCATCTTTTGTTCCACAAGCTGCTCATCTTCACCTTCAATATCCATTTCTGCTTCTGCTGAATACATCACATTTTTCATGACATTTTCAGTTCCGGTTTCTGTGTCTCTTTCATCTGTGGAAGTGGTTTCCTCTGTTGGACTATCTTCTGAAATTCCTTCTTCTGGTGTTTCTTCTATTGGTGTTTCTTCTGTTGGTGTTTCTTCTGTCGGTGTTTCTTCTGTTGGTGTTTCTTCTGTTGGTGTTTCTTCCACCGGCTCATCTTTCGGCTTCTTTTTAAATCCCGCAGTGATCTTTTCCCAGAATTTCCTTAATTTTCTCTTTATTTTTCCGAGGAATCTCTTGTTCTCTTTCTCGGCTTTCTCCCTGGCTTTCTTCGCAGCTTCCTCTTCTTTTCCGGCTTCCGGCGTAAACGGAGTCTCATAGTCCTCCGGTTTGCTTTCTTTTTTCGGATTTTCAGCCATTTTCTGCTCATGCCACATCAGTACTTCTGTTATGATTTCAAAATACCGCTTTAAATTTCGTTCAACAGATGCGATCAGACCCAGATCGATCTCACTGTCTTCTACTATATAAATTGCACTTCCGTCTACTTTTCCTGACAGTGTATACATTGCACCTTTTAACTTTTCCGGTGCATGATTCGTATCAACCAAGGTTACCGCACAAATATATGGGTAAGCATCTGGATAAATCGTGCGGAAGATTTCATTCAGAAGAAGGCAAAGTGTATATCTCACCCGCTCCGAAACATCCGGCAAATTCAATTTCATAACCAGTTTATTCCTATAGGAACGAACCGGTATTCCGCTGACACGAACTTCTTTTGCCGCATTCAGATTCTCATAAGATGTCATTTCCAGGTATCCTGCTGTCTCAATATCTATCTCACAATAGCCTTTATAGATTGAGATTCCCTCAACGGATTTCTGTCCACCGATATTCTCATCATCTTTCCAGTCATTGATCCTGATATGACGCAACTGCCTGTAGTAGACACGATCCGTGATATGATCTGCTGCTCTTCGTACCACGACCCCATTTTGTGGTGTGATCGCCTGTACTTCATAATATTTTCCATCATAAGTCAGGAACTGGCCCGGAATCAGTGCCTGGAATACATGTCCATATAATTTTGCACCGATATAATATTTATCGCCCTGCTCATCTTCTGCGATATAATATGCATTCTGAAGTTTCTTTGCGTACTCTGCAATTTCTGTTTCTTCCTCGATCGCATAATATTTTTTCACTTCTGTATGAAGTGCATCTTCCATCAACTGTTCTCTGAAATAGATCCGAATGTTGATTTCCTTTATGAAACAATGCTTGTAGATCAGGTTCTTTAATGCTGCCAGTGGATCTTCAAACTTGATTCCACTTACCATCAGTGCATCCACGATCTCATCTTCGCAAACCTGCTCCTCTGCCATCCGCATGATCAGTTTCAAAATTGTATTCCGCTCTGTTCGTGCATAGTCTGCCACAATCGTCGGAATTGCTTTCGGGTCAGAAATAAAGGTCTGTGCATTTCCCAGCATATAATCCCTTAAGAGATAATTTTCACTGATCACGTTAATAAATCCCTGCTGCGTTCCTCTCGTTGCGAACAGTCTCGTCAGCTCGAACAAGTTCTGAAATTCATCTTCCACCACAAGGAATGAATTTTCTTCTCTCTGTGTATTCCACAAATTGGATTCCACATGAAACGCTCTGTTGAAAGACTCCTGACTCACTGGCAGGTCTGTATAATTACAGATCTTTTTGTAGTACTGTCCCGCGATCCATTTCATATCCATAACCGGGAATTTCTCACTGCTGATCCATTTTGTATTGGCAATCTGATACTTCAATGCCACTGCATTGATCTCTGTACCCATACCAAGATAACGGGATACATTGGAGAAAATCCGGTGATGCATATAATCCCCTTCTGCATTCCAACACATAATAGAAGTCGTTGCCGCACTTTTCAATGTGGCTGTTACTTCTGTAATCGTAGTCTTCAGTACATGAGACAGTGCATCAACCAGCCCGTCACAGTTTCTGTCGCATGCAGCATACACAACCGGCTCTTTACTTTCATCAAAACGATGAACCAAAAGGCTGACTCCAGCCTGTCCGGATGCCAGCAAGCGGGATGGTTCTACAATAAATACAAATCCGACACGGCTTAAAAAATCACTGTGGTTTCTCTGCAGACGAAGGTTATACAGATCACTGAATTTAAGGATTCCGATATCCGGCTCGTCAATTTCCGGATTTTCATTCTCCAACACCCCGACTTTCCACAGACTGCCTGTATTTACATTTTCAAAGATTCCCTGCTCCAGCCATTCTTTTACATCTTCCGTTGCTGAATCTCTTCCCATGATCACCAGACATTTTTTATATCTCATCAGTTGCCCCATAATCGGAAACATCAGATAATGAGTCAGGTCTCTGTAAAACGGATTACAGAACAAAGTACTCTGTCCACAGATCAGATTAACACAACTTTTTACATAGTTTGGTTCTACATCCTGACCGCTTTCCTTTAGCTTTGTGAAATATCCTGCCAGATTGCGGATGGCCTGATTTTCTGATTTCTTCATCTCCTCCAGTGTCTCAAAACTGGAAGATACATCAAGCCCACTGTCCACAGTTGCATCATATAAGACACGCTCTCCAAATAAATCTTTTAAAATATCTTTCAGCAAGCCATAATTTGCAACTTTAAAAGACTCCTCATCTTCTCCAAGGACATCTTCAATAAATTCTGTTCTGCTAATTCCGGAAAGATAATTGATCACTTCCCCCAATACCAGCACTCCAAAAACCGGATAACATGGTGTCTGTGCAAATGCCATCTTCGGGTACATCTGTCCCAATACAAAAATCAGAACAGATGCTCCAAGTGCTGCATAATAAATTCCATTGCAATAAGTCTTTACCTGCTCATATTCTTTCTTCAACAGCCATTTATCCAGGTCTTCTTCATATTCATAGAAATTCCCGGAGGTTAGCTGCATCAGGTTTTTAGACTTCCATGTCTTGTTCAAAATAGGAAGGAAAATCCCTTTCAGCACAAGAAATATAACTACAATCAATAGATTGAACAGATTCATATAATGACTTATCCCTGCATTTGATAAAAATGGAAGGAATCCTGATATCCACCCCATAATTTCGATCAGCAGGGAATGGAACTGCGTTAAGATCACTGCTACGATCGTACAGTAAAGCAATGCAATAAACGGCATCAAGACCTGTCTTCCTCTGTCAATTTTATTCAGATTTGCTTTTCTCGCTGCCAGACACAATAAAATAAAAGGAATCGCCTGTGCTAAAAACTGCAGCATTCGTATAAACATCATACTTCTCCTTTCACTTCATCGTACAGATCTTCTCGTTCCAGTTTTAGTTTGGCAACAAACTTATACGGTGCTCTCACCAGGTCTCCCGCCTCATTCAGCGGAATACCTACATCGGATTTATCTGTCTCATAGTAATACAGTGCATTATCCTTTGGAAGTTTTTCTTCATGGAAGAAAGAAGTAATATTTTTCTCAACTTCTGCCACCCGCCTGATCCCATAGGATGCAGCCACTTCCTCATCTCTTTCTATAGAACTTTTCAACGCCTGCTTATGTGCCCTGAGTATGAACTGTGCGGAAGAGATCGATTCACTTTTCAGCTTGATCCCTGCCCGGATCGATTGTGCCTTCATATAAGTACATACCGCTGTAAAATATTTTCCAAATTCATCTGCTGATGCATTGACATTATTTACCATCGTGTGGATCACATGATTATATTCTTCCATACTCATCCGGACTCTGTGCCGTAGAATGAAAAGTGCTGCAATTCCGCCTGCTGCCGCCACTGCAAGTGCAGCCAACGCTACCACAACCGCCGAACCGAACTGACTTCCTCCCAATTTGGCTGCAGAGATCCAATATGGCACAAATCCCAACAGGTACACTAACAGAAGACAGCATCCAACCTGAACTGCCGTACTTCTTCTGATATGAGATACAATATCCTTCTTCACTTTTTTGTCTACTGTTTCGATCTGCTCTTTAAATTTTGCTTCATCTACCAGTCCACTGGTACTGTTTTCCAGGACGTTTGTCTCCAGTCTTTCAATTTCTGCTTCAAGATCCTCCACCTGAAACTGATCCATCTTATACTCATCACCAAAGAAACTTTCTGCTCTGCCTTTCAAATGCTGAGATGCTTTGTCGATCGCACGTCTTGGTGCTTTCAGGAATTGATTGATCTGACGCTTTTTCTCTGTGATCTCCATGATCCAGGTAAATAATTCATCTTTTGGGCAATCTCTGCTCAATCCAATCTTTGAAGTATTGATATACAACTCTTTCCCTGATGAACCATCAAAATGAACCGGTATCTTCTGTTCCGGCACAAGAATATCATCTTCCTCAAAGGAAAGTTCTGCTTTCATTTTCATTCTTTCCTGAACAAAATCATAGACCGACTCCATTCGGTTCAATCGCTTATTCAGCAGCCGTTCCAGTTCCTCTTCTGAAGCTTCCATTCCCAGTTTGTACAGACGATATGCCTGCAGCGAACTTGCCGGGATCCGGTTGATCGCCAGTGTAAGAACAGAAACCCAGAACTCTGTCAGCTCCTTCATATACAGACTATTTTCTGCATTGGTAATACTGCTGCATATGAATCTACAGTTATTCGGATATTTATTTCGGCTGCTGAAGTTGGAACTTTCCATTTCAAACTGCGTCTTCCAGGACTCATAAATATGTTCTTCATCCTTTTTATGCTTCCTGGTCGCAATAAAGATCAATTCCTGCGGGCGATTATCACTGAACTCATATTTTTCATTTAATTCATCCTGTGCTTTTTTTACTTCTTCAGAGACCGGAACATCCAGATAGATTGGTTTCAGCCTGTCACGATACCGCCGAGACAACTGGTAAACCTCATCCTCCGTCAACTCTGACTCTCTCACCCGGACTCGCTTCAGGGTCTTCTCATCATAATACTCGAACCCTTTTTCAAAATTTTTCACTGTTGCAGCAGGATATCCGCACAACATATGTGACAAACGGATCATTGGTACATTACTTTCTCTTGGGATTTCCGTATCATTTACCGTCTCACCCGGAAAATCAAATGGATTTTTTTCATCTGCAACCGGTCCTGACGTATGTACTGCCATAGAATCCGTATTCAGCACGATTGCACGCCAGTCCGGTTTTCCCTTGATACATTTGTATATATCAGGGACAGCCGATTTCAGGTCCGTCCCCGCCTCATTCCAGTCACAGAAACTAATCGTTCCTTCATCCACAAATGGTTTATACAGAAAGCGAAAGTCTTTCAGCAGATCCGATGATTGCTTGTTCAGTATGATCACTGTATGCATTTCATTCACCGCCTTCTCCTATGCTTTTCAAGACCCTAGCCTCTCTTTTTGCTTGATTCTTTCATGATTTTTCTCATTTTTTCATAAATATCTGTCAGTTTCTTTCTTTCAATATCGCTTACAGCTATTCTCATCAAATCATTAATATAGTCACTGAAATTATCTTTCCAGTTATCCATATACCAATCTATATTTTTATCAAACATTTCAAATTGTTCTAAGACAAACTTTCCATAAATTCCGTCTAAATCTGCCTCAAGTACCATTGTCTGTGCATACTCATAAATCAGGGTAAGAATTTCTCTCATAATTCCCTTACCTACAGTTTTATCAAACTCGGCTGAAGGCGTTGAAACCTTTAACAATAACGCAACATCAAAAATAGATAAACCAGCTTTACCATATTCTATACTTGCAAGCTCATTAATCTGTCTTCTTAAATAGCTATGTTCAAAATCAAGTTTTCCTGAACTATTACGTTCATCTGCAAATTTCTCTTTCATATAAGAAAGAATCGTCTGCACAGCAACCGGATTGATTGTCAATGCATCCAGTACTTCATAATAATGATCACAAGGTGTTCCATTAGAAACCACAAATTCTTCCGGTTCAAGATCATTAAGCTCTAATCTATATAAATATTTTCCTTCTGAAATCTTACTATAGCAAACCAGATCACAGATAATTCCAAGTGCAAATGCCCGGTAAATTTCTCTTTCCTGACGTCTCTGATTCTCCTCGTCCAAATCCGGCAATGCAGATACAATATGCCAGTTTCTGTCGATATGCGGTGTGATAACCGGTGTCTTATCTGACTTTGGTTTAATCTGGCTTACTACCTCATAATATGCCTTATAATACTCACCATCTGAACGCCCCTCTGCTGCACATCCAGGTGAGAATTTTGACAGCTTATTTGCTCTCAATCCATAAATAGACTGGTAGAACATGATCATATTCAACGGAATATCCTCATCCGGTGTTCCGCCATAATTTCCAAGCTCTTTTGCAATCAACATAGATCTCGGTGAATCATCCTTCGGATCCAGCTCTTTACTGTATGTACATGCAGCAATCGGTGCTTTCTGCTCACCAAGCGGACGCTCGATAAATGGATTCGACAGGTTTCTCGTCTCTGCGATCACCTTCTTTACATACTGCTCGATCCTGGTTGCATCATATTCATTCTTCTCGTATTTTGCTTCTTTTTCAAGTGCAGTCAGCACATCCATGTTGACAGTGCTTCCATAGATCTCCATCAGAGATTTCTTGAAATAGCCGATAATTCCATTATCAAAGATCTGTTCAAAGTAACCACCATTCTCCGGTTTATCCTTGAGCATGGAATAGTTACGTACTTTATTGTAGATTTCCTCTGCAAGCTCTTTATCAATCGTGATGCTGCTTCCTGTATAAGGCATCTCTTTTAACAGTCTCTGGAAGCAGTTCGGTGTCGCACATACATATCTGGAAGTTCTTCCTGCTGTATTGCCATATTTCTTGGACAGGGCTGCAATTCTGCGATCCAGTGCTTCGATACGATTCTCGAAAGATGTATAGAAATTCTGGAACGCCTCACACAAACTGGAAATATAATCGATTCCTTCTGCCAGAACTTCTGCCAGAACACTGCTTGTTCTGTATTTATCTGTCTCTCCGATATAAAAACGTAACTTGTCTTTAAACTCCTGCTGCGTCTTTTTATCAATCTTTCTCTCTGTGAGCTGATCTACAGTTTCAATTTCATCATCCGTCTTCGTATTGTCAAAAATTGCATACATTCCATCAAAAGATTTTTCTTTTTTATCATTTTCTTTCTCTACCAGAACCTTCTCTGCTTTCATCAGTTCCAGTGCCTGATACAGGAAATAACGGACTGCATTCGGATGGATAAAGTTTCCTTCTTCATCTCTTAAATATGTCTCCATCTGATGCGGCAGTTTTTCCTTCGTGATAGAGTCGTTCTTTGCCTTAAAGATCGAATACGCAATGGTTCTTGCAGTATCTTCACTTCGTTTTACAACCATATCTTTATACTTTTCCATCTCTCTGTACGCATCCTGAAGCTCTTCTGCTGCCTGCTTCGATCCAATCTCAACCTCGTTGATCATTCCCATTGCCAGATTCTTCTGTGCATCCAGATCCATCTGACCATTCATGGTACTGTCCTTCACAAACTTCTTGAGCTGCCCGACATACTCTGTCCACTTATCGTTGACTTTCTTATAACCACCCTCGTCGTAGATCGTGCAGGCTTTTTCAATCGATAATGCAAATGGATCTTTCTGCTTTGCCATCTGGTTGATCGATTCAATATAATCTACCGACGCATTGATATCTCTCCGGTTCAGTCCCTGTGCACGCATCTCCGCATTAGCCAGACATTTTTCCTTATACATACGGTCAAATACAAGCCACTGACTGGATACACACTCTTTTGTCCAGTTCAGTGCGATATACTCTCTTACATCTTCATATGGATAGATCAGCATTGCAGAACCTGCACCGGCATAACGGTTACGTCCACGTTCCGCACAAAGTTCACGGATCGTATTATCCTCTGAAGAGTTACTTCTCTTATTCATTGGTCCGATGGACTGAGAATAAATACAGTTGGCGGCATGATCCAGATACTGGTTAAAACTGTTCAGCTTCTTTCCTTCCGTATTCTGTGCATCAAACAGGAAACAGAAATCATACGGTCTTACATTATACTCTTCCACATCATTGGATCCGACTCTCGGGAACTCCAGCTTGACCGTCTTTTCATACTTCTCCGGCAGAGTCTCGTCCCCTTTCATAAGAAAGGCATCCAACTCTCTTAACGTTGCATAAGCATTACATTTCAGATTATTTCTCTCTGACTGTCCACGGATTACCTCATAGAACACTTCCGGAAGAATGAAGAATCCTCTTGTAATATTGGCACTTGCCTGAAATTTGGTTGCAAGATAATTTTTCAAGTACAGTGCAACCGGGAGAATCAGTCCTGATCCGGTTCCTCCTGCCAGGGAACTTACAATGACCACTCTTAATGCCTGTTCTGAGGAATCGCCCTCCAGCTTGTAAAGTTCCTCGATTGCATTATGCAGAGGCTCCATATTTCCCGCACGGATCGCTGTGTCCAGTGCCAGTCTGGAAATCGCACGTACCTGACCGGCTCCCTCTGTCAGGGATTTGCTGTTCAGGATTCCGTTCACCGGGAACCACTCATCTCTTGCATGCGTATCAATATTCAGATACTCTCCGACCGTCAGCTTTGTTGAGGTCTGGATCGTCTTGATAAACGGATTCGCCTCACGGATTTCTCTTAATTCATTGATATCCGTATCAAAAACTGCAAATCCGATCCTTTTCCGCTGCTCTTCCGTAACCATCTGAGATACACGGCATACGATCTTTGATCCGGTTCCTCCAAGTCCTACTAATAATGTTGGTGCAATCATACTCTCTTCCTCCTATAGCCTTTTATTTTCTTTTTCCTCTTTTTATCTCGCCATTTGCAGTTCTCTGCACATTCGGGATACAGGTATATGTAAACTCTGGCGTACTTACTACAATAATGGTACTTGCGGAAATACGGTGATGTCCCTTTTCATTCTCCTGAATGGACATTCCGTTAAATGTGATCTCCTCTTTCCCTGCAAAAGCGGATGTATTCAGAATCAGCATACTTCCGCCTCCTGATGCCCGGACTTTTGCTGTTTTTTTCACCGGAGTCGGTGAGAACGTCAGCCTTCCGGTCTCCGGTACATATGGGAGCAGTCTGGATGCAAGATCCTTCTCAAAATTTCCCTTCATGACATTATCACGAAGTCCGATCTTCTCCGCACTGCATTCGATACTCGGACGCTTCTTGATACTTCTTGCAAACCGCTTTTTAAACGGTGGCACATATCCTAAAATAAGGATCAGAAGCAGAAGTGATATTACAATATGCTTCCAGTAGTGCTTCAGATAATCTACGATATTCTTATCATCCTTGATGTTTACACTGACCGTTTCTGCCTTACCGTAACCATCCCCGTCGATTTCTGCCGATACATTGATCGTTACATCTGCCTGACCGGTCTCTGTTGCGAACATACCGCCTTTCTTATATTTCGGAGTCACGATCCAGGTTGAGACTTCACTGCCCTTCTGCACATCCCACTGGATACCAAATTCTTCTCCGTCTTTATTTACACTTACCACGTCCAGCGTTGCGGCATCCCACTGCTCTTTTGTCAATGGCTGATCATTTCTCGTTGCCTCTACAGTAATCTGATTTGCTCCGTCTTCCAGCGTCTTCAGATTTGCACTCTTGAATGCGTCCACATTTATATCCAGCGTGCAGACCTTAAACGTATAGGATGCACTGTCTGTATAATCTTTCAGGTAATTGACATCTGCCGTCAATTCCAGTGACTCCCCGTCTACTTCCACATCAATGGACTGAGATGCCCCGTCTTTTCCGGTCAGTTCCTGCGTCTCTCCATTGATGCTGACTGTATACTTCGGTTCTCCAAGAAGCTTGGAGCTTTTAATATATTTTCCTGAAAGCTGATCTACGAATCCAACTTTTACTGTATAAGCTCCACCTTCGATGGTTCCCTCTTCCATCTTTGTATCGCCTTTGTAAAGTCCTGCCTCAAACTTCACATCCGGCTCATAATAAATCTGAATACTGTCTGCTCCGCTGACATCCAGCGTATAGTTTCCAGCTACGATCGGTGACTCATCTGCAAAGACCGCAACCTGTCCTTTCAGAGATGTATCTTTGACCGGTGTTGACTTTACAAAGGTAGTCAGTCCCGCTCCGTCCGTACTGCTATATGAAACCGCTGTATCACTCTGGAGCTTCACTTCTCCGCCCTCTTCATTTTTCAGGCTGCCGATCTTCACATCTTTCCCCTGTGCAAAGACAATCAGCTTTCTAAGCGGAATATCAAATTCCAGACCGGAATCTTCACTGCTATAACCTGCATATTCATTTCTCTTGAAAATGCGGTTGCTGATCTCAGCAAGCTCATTCACAACTTCTGAAGTATTACCCGCCTTCTGTGCATACAGACCTTTATCCGCATTTCCCTCCGGGATATTCTTTACATCCGTTCCGATAGCCAGATACTGCACATACAGATTTTCGTTGGCCGCAGCCTTCCCCTCCAGATCTGCTTTCAATCCGCTGGCCGGAATATCATTGTCAAAGTCACCGTCTGTCAGCACAACCAGCCATCCTTCATCCACACTTCCGGCATTCAGAAGCTTCGTCAACTCTCCTGCCGCATTATTCACCTGCGTATACGGAGTTCCGCCTGGCTTTGGTGTATACATATTATGGATCTGTGCAATATCATCTTTTCCACGAATCTCCATGGATGACTTTGTTGCAGACCCCGTATTCCCATCTGTTGTGATATCATGCATCGGGAATACTTTCATCACGTCTCCGCTCTCATAATTCATCATCGCGGCAAAAACTTCCATCGCATAAGTCGCCTGAGACCATGCTTTGTTGCCGTCCCCATACATACTTCCCGAATTGTCAAATACAACATAGATTGCACGCTTCGTTGTCCCCTGCTGCTTCTCTGCGTGTACCTTACCGACTTCGGAAAAACCTCCGCTAAGTATCATGGCAAATAAAATCACTGCCGCTAATACTCTTTGAATCGTCTTTTTCATTCCTTCCTCCTCATCCGTAACTATTTTGACCTTCCGTACAGTTTTTTCAACACATACAGTAGAATGCCAATCATTGTGATTGGGAAAACTCCCTTTAAAATAATATCAAGTACTCCCGCCGGTATCAGCCAGTCCAAAGTACTCAGATAATCATTACCGTCGATCATGGCACTGAAGAAGCACAGAACGGATAAGATCGTCAAGGCTGTATTGGACTGATCATCTCTCTCTTTTTCTTCCTTTGCCTCCTGTCGGTCAACGATTTCCCTGTTGATATCAAAAATGTTCCCAACTTGTTTTTGATTATACTCCATTTTCTCTTTCAAGTCATCTATAAGAAACGATTTTCTGATCATTTGCAATGATTTTTGTGACGACGGGTAGTTTACACTAACATTCCAGAAATCCACCGTATTTAAATACCGGTTTGTAATCGTTCTTGCACGGGTCAGGAACTCCGTAGGTTCGATCCGCATGACCTCTGCCATCAGATCGATCAGTTCCTTATTGAAACAAGTCAGTGCCGCCTCTTCAAACATCAGCAATTCCACATAAAAGCAGGTAAATGCTGCATTATACATCCTTGCCTGTATCGTTCCCCGCAGGTCTTTTTCAAAGTCCAGAAGCACATTTGTATGTGCCACAACAAAAGCACGGCTGTACTGTCCCATACCGGTCTCTGAATTTGTCAGCTTCAAAATTTCTGCATCTGTAAATTCCCCGAAATCTTCTCCCTCTTCGTAGATCGTTTCTGACAGGAGAACTGCTCCTAACTGCTTTTTGTTTAGGCAGTTTTTCTCTTTCGGTATCATTTCATAACTTTTTGGAGTCCCGGAAGCGTTCAGTCCCCATTTTTCCTGCATATACGCATACAGATTCACTGCTTCTCCATTTTCTTCTATTACCATCAACTGGTTTCTTACAATGTTATCCAGAAAATGACTCAGCAGAAAAGGAGTGGACAAAGAAACCAATGTCAATACTCCGATATGGCTCAACCGGTCAATCGAAAGGACCGCTTCTGCCTCCGCATCACATCCCACCGGCTGATCCTCATGATCCAGGATATCCAGGATCATTTCCAATGTGATCCTGACTCTCAGCCTTCCAAGTGGAATACGTTCCAGACGGTTCTTATAACGTTCCATCAGATCAATTCCATCTTTTCCAAAAGGAACTCCTGTTTCACATTGCAGACGGATATCCATATAATGCATATAATTGCCGATCTCCTGATTATCATAACAGGCACATTCTAAAAGCCGGTCCTGCTCTTTATACGTCACCGGATACATAATGTAACTGTCAGGAACAATGCTCCATTCCGCTTTTCTTGTCTTTACCATTTCACGGAGCAGATCATTCCACAGAAGAGAGCTGTCACTTTGATATTTTTCTGAATAGATCAGTGCTTTTCCCCTGTCTGTCTGCTCAAAATGTTCTTCATAATTAGTAAGGTTGATAAACCGCTGATATCGAAGAAGCTGTTCATAATCACACTGCAGCAGAACCCCCTCACAGGCCGCTCCTGGTTTTCTGAAAAAAGCACTGCCTTTTTCAGATCGGACGATCTCATAACCGGTCAGTTTCACCATCGTCACTTCTGCCTCTTCTATTCCCATTTCCAGAAGCACTTCCTGCCCCGGCAATATTAACAATATCTCTTCTTCAAAATAAGTATCTTCCATTCGGATCTGCGGTGCAAAATGAAAAAGCCACACGTTTTCACCTGCCGCATCGTATCTATGGCTTTTCAGATTCTTCTCTGATACCACTGCCAGGTCTTCCTGAAATTTTTCACTTTGCTCTCCGCTAATTCTGAACAAAAGATGACTGTCCCGGTATTGTTCCCGAAGCAGTTCGATCAACCGGCCCACCTTCTCTTTTCCAACAAGCAGAGGTATCACAACAACATTCGTTCCCAATGTCTCGATCTGCCGCCATTCTTTATCACCTGGATTCAGCCATTTCCTTCCATTTCTTTTCAATCCTGTATACTCAAAAGCACAGGCAAATGCGGTCAGCTCCCCACCGGTAAAAATTCCGGTTATCTGGCAGTCTGCCCCCAATTCCTGTGCTTTTTTTCTGTCACAGAGTATCTCTGTAACACCCATTTTTCCCAGACATCCGTAAAATGCAGATGCCTGTTCCATACATTCTCTGATCAACTTATCATCTTCCGACAATGACAAAAGCTTTAACTCCATCTTTCTGTCGGATTTATCCTCATAATATTTCATCTCTGTCCCCGACTATACCAGGCCATACACGCGGACTGCATTCTCATAAAATACTTTTTCATGATATTGCTCCGGCACCAGCCTTTTTATAAACTCTCTATATTCAAAACAGTTGACCGCAGGCCAGTCTGTCCCATATATAAATTTACCATAATCGCTGACATAATGCATCCATGATTTCAAAATTTCCAGGTAACCTGACTGATCTTTTATAAACGTTTCCGTTTCAAAAGCACCTTCTATCAATCCTGAAAGATCCGCATACATATTTGGATTTTTCTCTAATACGGCCGCTGCCTCCTGTAAAAACGGATTTCCAAAATGGCACATCACAATCTTCAAACCTGGAAAATCTGTCGCTATATCGTCCAGATGGATCGGTCTGCAATACTTCAGATGCCCGCCATTTCCGGCAACCATCCCCGTATGAACTGATAGAACTTTCCCATATTCTTCCGTCATTTTATAAATCGGATACAGACTTTTATCATTGGGATAAAGTTCATAATATCCCGGATACAGTTTCACACCTACACAGCGTTTTCTCTGAAGATGTGACTCGATCTCCTCCAGCTTCAGCCAGGAATCCTTCTCATCCAGTCCGGCACTATAGTAAAAGTACTCCCCCAGATTCTTTCCCTGCTCTTCCAACGGGCCATTCCCCATCACAATCCCTTTTTCAATTCCCAATCTGCCATAATATTTTTCAGTCAGGTATTCCTGCGTAGGTTCATCTCCGATCCCATGTGCCAGACGGTCTCCAAATTCACAATGACCGAAAATATGAAGATGTGCATCAATTACTTTTCTTTCTTTTTTCATTCAACCTGACCCCTTATCTCAAATTAGTCTAATATCTTAACCTGGTTCTTCTCGATATAACCGATCGGTTTATAACCTCTCTTTGAGCGTCTCAGCCCCGGCTCATTCAGATCTTCCTCCCGGTTCATATATTTTACTTTCTCCTGCAGATCCTGTGATACGAGCTGAACCAGCTTCGAGTACACACCATTGTAGGTCTTATCCGCTTTCTCAATATGAGAATAATAATAATCTCCCAGAATTTCTCCTACTTCAAGTCCTACGATCTTTCCGTCCACTTTCAGAACATATCCGACTACCCCATAAGCCTCCAGATCGGAAAGCACTTCTTTTGCCTTTACATTTTCTTCTTTTGCGATCGTCGCTTTTTTATGTTCACTCTTTACATAATCATCCAGAAATTGTAGATACTCTGCCGGTTCTACATCCCGGATATCCAGCAATTCTACATTTTCATACAATGCATTGAACTTATTGATATGATTTTTGTGGTTATGATATTTTTTTCCCTTCATATTTGCCAGAGCTGTAATATCATAGACATAATCATTCCAGCCTTCATCCCGCTCTGTCTCGATCCTGTATCCGGCTTCCTCAAATAAAGACAACTCTTCGTTCGCTACCGGATAAAAGTAGCACTCCTCACCCTGCTCTTTCATATAAGCAACAATCTCTCTAATCCCTGCAATCCGGTCTTCCATCAGCGGAATATAAAATAAATGCTTTCCGTCTAACTGCTGATACACGATCAGCTTCTCTTCCTCAAGAGAAATCCTGATATCCAGATAATCCCTCCACATATAAGTACCGCAGATCGTGCAGTCACATGACCAGTTTCCATACTTTTCATACATTTTCCTGAGTGCAGGAAAATCTGACATTTCTATTCTTCTAAAATCTAACATAGGTTCAACTCTCCACTGCTCCATTATTTATATGATACCAGGGTCAAAAGGTCTGACACCACGTGTGCTCGCACACTAGTGGTAGAATGACCTTGTGACCCGCCCCGATTTTCAGCCACTGTTCAGTATAGCACAGCTTCTTTTTGAAATCCATTATCCACATTTGCCGAACCGGCAGCATCTCACTCCCTATTTATGCCCAATTTTAACAGGAAAAACCGCACTTATAACCACCTATTCATTTTCGTTATATATGCATCCCCAAATCTATCTTGACAGACTGCATTGGCTGGTGATACGGTTACTTTGAAGTTTATGACAAACGTATGATGAGGTGAGAAAATGCAGGAATTAAAACCAATCAAAGAAGGTAAAGTACGAGAGATCTATGACAATGGGGACAGTCTGATCATGGTTGCAACTGACCGTATCAGTTGCTTCGATGTCATCCTGAACAATGAAGTTACAAAGAAAGGAACTGTTCTGACCCAGATGTCCAAATTCTGGTTCGATCTGACAGAAGATATCCTTCCAAACCACATGATCTCTGTTGATACAAAGGATATGCCGGAGTTTTTCCAGCAGGAGAAATATGAAGGCAAGTCCATGATGTGCCGCAAGCTCAATATGCTCCCGATCGAGTGTATCGTACGTGGTTATATCACCGGAAGCGGCTGGGCAAGTTATCAGGAGAATGGTACCGTATGCGGCATCACACTGCCGGAGGGGCTCAGAGAATCTGATAAACTCCCTGAACCAATCTACACACCATCCACAAAAGCAGAGATTGGTGACCATGATGAGAATATTTCCTTTGAGCAGAGCGTAGATCACCTTGAGAAATATTTTCCGGGCAAGGGATGCGAATACGCTGAAAAGCTTCGTGACAATACGATTGCCCTTTATAAAAAATGTGCTGAATACGCACTGAGCAAAGGAATCATCATTGCCGACACTAAATTTGAGTTCGGCCTGGATGAAAATGGTGATCTGGTAATCGGTGACGAAATGCTCACTCCTGACAGCTCCCGTTTCTGGCCTGCAGAAGGATATGAACCGGGACATGGTCAGCCATCCTTTGACAAGCAGTTTGCCCGCGACTGGCTCAAGGCAAATCCGGGCAATGACTGGACACTGCCTCAGGAGATTGTTGACAAGACGATCGACAAGTATCTTCAGGCTTATGAGATGCTGACAGGCAAGCCATTAGACAAATAATTTCTGTCTTTTAAAAACTTTTCAACATCAGAGAAGGAATTTGAGGAAGTTATCCACAAATTCCTTCTCTTTTCTTAAAATTGTGCTGAAAGAGCCGGAACAGATATGGTATACTTAACTTAAAGATGCCAGGGTCAAAAGGTCTTTCACCCACCTATGAGCAAGCTCATGTGGGCTTAGACCTTTTGACCCTGGCATCATTTAAATACCTGCTTTATGCTGTCATAATGAAGGAATATTCCCTCTTTCGCAAAAGCTTCAATCTGTTCTTTTGAAGCGAACATATATCCGTCCGTTTCCTCTGTCTGCAAATGCAGATCCTCTTCCTTTATATTCATGGTAAACCGGTAAACATCCACAAAATAGTTATCGCCCTCTCCCGGATTTTCCCGCTTATAGGTAAAGACATAACCCCCTTCTGCTCCACTCACATCCAGTCCTGTCTCTTCCCTGACCTCTCTTAAAACTGCCTCATAAGAAGACTCTCCTGCCTGTGCCGCACCACCGGATACTTCCCACCAGCCTGCTGCCCATGCCTTTGTCATAACTCTCTTTGTGATGAGATATTTTCCATCCGGTCTTGTAATGACTCCCAGTACCGTCAAATGATATTCTCCATCTTTCAGACACCAGTCATTTCTCTTCATTGTCCGTCCGGTCGGTTTCTTCTTTGCATCATAAATGTCCCATAATTCCATTGTTCTTCTCCCTTTTTCTCTTCTTTTTTAATGGAGTTCTTATCCTGTCATTCATATAACGGGCTCTCATTCTTGCCTTCCATCCTGCAGTCTTTCCTGCTTTATAGTGCCGTAATCATCTGCTCATTTCCTTCCGCACTCATTCTGAATATATTCTGATGTTGGGGTCAAAAGTCCCCGACAATGATGCCAACGGATTCTCTTTACAGTATAAAAGCTCCCAAGTTCTATATGAAGTTGGAAGCCAAATCAAGAAAAATCACGTATGTTCTTTTATACCTATTAACTGATTTATTATATACAAATTTTCTCTTTGTGTCTACCTTCTGAATCTCGCTTTTACACATGTATCTATTTTTATACTTTTAATAAATGTAAACTGCATCACCCGATTCCGCCCAGTGCGATCCCCAAGATCAGCACTAAAAAGCAGACTGGAATATACAGGTATTTGCAAACCGGTACAAACCATTTCGTAAATGGCTTTTCCCTTCCTTTATTGATCTGCTCTTCCACATAATCTTTTCCGCATAACCAAAAGAACATAATCCCGGCAAGCCCTGCTCCAAGCGGACAAATATAAATGGACAGCACATCCATCCAGTCAGATACAATTCCCTGAATGAGAACCGAGATCACCGCTCCGATGACCGCGATCACTGCACACGCCTGGACTCTTCCAAGATGCAGCTTCTCCTGTACAGTTGCAATCGGTGCTTCATATAAATTGATCAGCGAAGTCAGACCCGCCAGCAGGACTGCCACGAAAAAGATCATTGCGATCACCGGCCCTCCCGGCATCGACTGAATCAGATGCGGAAGGAAAATAAATAAAAGTCCCGGTCCTCCCTGATCTAACTTTGCCCCTGTGGTTGCCATTGCCGGAATGATAACCAGTGCTGCAAGTATAGCAGCAAGTGTATCGAAGAAAGCGACTCTTGCTGCTGCCGCAGGAATATTTTCCTCATCCGACAAATAAGATCCATAAATCAGTGTTCCATTTCCCGCAACAGACAGTGAAAAGAAGGCCTGTCCTAACGCAAAGATCCATGTTACCGGATCTGCCAGTGCCTTTGGATCGATTCTGAAAATATATTTATATCCCTCTGCTGCTCCAGGCTGGAATGCTACATAAACTGCAAGGATCACGAACAGCCCGAAAAATAACGGCATCATAAACTTATTTGCTTTCTCGATTCCACTGACAACTCCCAACATCAGAATCCCCATACATAAGATCAATGCGGCAATCTGCCAGCCATTATTTCCAAATGCGGATGCCATACTTCCAAATGCTCCGCTAAATTCCTCCACACCCTTCGGTGCAAGTGTCTTTCCTGTAAACGTTCCCACTGCATACTTCAGGATCCATCCCATCACAACCGTATAACCGATTGCCATCGCCATTGCCCCAAGTACCGGGATCATCCCCAACGCTTCCCCGTACTTTCTTTTTCCTTTCCGCTCACATGCGATTCCAAACGCATCTACCGGGCCGGATCTTGTTGCACGCCCGAAACTCATCTCTCCGATCACCCCGGTAAATCCGACCAGTGCCACAAAGATAAAATAAGGGATCAAAAATGATCCTCCTCCATAGGATGAAACTCTTGTCGAGAACATCCAGATATTCCCCATACCGACAGATGAACCAATGCACGCTAAAATAAAGCCCCACTGGCTCTTGAACGACTCTCTTTGCTTTTTCATAAATTTTCTCCTCTATCTCTCCGCTCATTAGTATAATGGTGCCAGGGTCAAAAGGTCTGAAACCACGTGGGTTTGCTCATAAGTGAGTGAAAGACCTTCCCCCAACATCATAATAATAACAGAGATCTGAACATGTTAAAAGGGGAAGTTCCCCTCGTCACATAGAAACGCCACATAGGAAGTGTCACATAAGAAACATCACCCAGAAAGGAAAGATGAAATGAAACCAGGAGAAGCACTTGACATTGAATCACCGATATTTTCCGACTGGATCATAGGACACTATCAGGATATGGGTGACCTGCAGGAATTTGAATCCGATTTATTATAACTGTTGCAATAGAGACAATTTATATATAGCAAAATAGCAGCCCCGTCTCCGGTGACTGCTATTTTATGACCAGTTCTATAATCCTGACCTCTCTAATACTGATCTTTCTAACACTGCCCCTATTTCCTCACCAATAAGCTGCAAAACATCAATAACTACTGAATTGCCAAACTGCTTATATGCTTGACTTTTACTGTCAGAAATCTTATACGTGTCGGGATATCCCATAATTCTGGCACATTCACGGGGATGAAGTTTTCTCGTCTTTCCATTGATCAAATATCCACCCGTCTTGGCAAAAACGCCGCCACCGGATGCAGAGAGCGTGATCGCAATTCCCTTTGTGCTGTAAATTCTTTCTCCCTGTCCACCTTTATTAACAATGCCCAGTCGGATCGACTTATTACTGTATTGATCGTCCTCAATCCCATTGAAATAAGTATCAGGTCTTTCCACATACAGATCTTTGACCATTTCTTCATCATCAAGAAGAAAATTTTCCACATGCCGGGTCAGTTTAAACGGTTTTGGATAGCTGAATCCCGTAATCCCCAGATCATTCCTGAAACAAACCATATAAATTCTTTCTCTCTTTTGAGGTATGCCATAGTCAACAGCATTCAGCACTTTCTGATAAAATGTATATCCGAGCGTTTCCATCGTTCTTTTGACAACCTCTAAGGTCTTTCCATGATCATGAGTAGCAAAATTTTTTACATTCTCCATAAAGACGACTTTCGGTTTCTTTGCTTTTACAATTCTCGCAACATCAAAAAATAACGTACCCCTGCTGTCCTCAAACCCCCGCTGCTTCCCGCTGATCGAAAACGCCTGGCATGGGAATCCGGCACAGAGGATATCATGATCCGGTATTGTATTCTCATCTACCTGCGTAATATCGCCTTCCGGAATATCGCCAAAATTATCTGCATAAACTTTTTGCACCGGAACATTCCATTCATTTGAATACACACACTTCGCCCCCAGCGACTCCAGTGCAATTCTGAATCCGCCCAGTCCTGCAAATAAATCAATGAACGAATACCCTGCCAATGATTTTTTTTCTATCGTGATCATTTAAATAACTCCCCATCTACTTTCTCTCGATTATAACGCACAGCACTATAACTTTCAATATTCCAAAAGTTTCCGGTTCCGTTTATTCTTATGATGCCAGGGTCGAAAGGTCTAAGCCCACATGAGCTTGCTCATAGGTGGGTGAAAGACCTT
>OHSN01000181.1_pt1 | contig 36010 bp, 30 predicted proteins | sample 1578691 | NCBI WGS metagenome assembly OHSN01 (sample SAMEA3879551, study PRJEB24766) | human gut metagenome | biome: human-associated habitat; feature: feces | place: USA | collected 1985/1987 | reverse complement strand
ATCCTTCGTACTACCAATTCCTCCGGGCAAAATAAAAAATTCAGAGTTATCCCATTTTGTTTTAGAATACAGGACATCCGCCATTAACGTAATGCCATGTTCACCAATTACAGCACGCTCCTCTCCCATCGAAACTATTTTTAAATCTATTTTTGCCATAATATGTTACACCTTTCCCACCTCTATATAAATCTGATTCATAGTTATTTCCATTTACTTTACAAAACAACGGTTTTCCTTTTTCATCTTTTTGTTTTGCTATATAATCAATTATTCTTTTTCTTTCTGATTCTCTTGCAATTTCATAAGTTTTTCTAATGCTCTCAAATATATCTTTATTATAATTTTCCATGTTTTAATTCCTCCATTATTTCTTCAACATCAAAATCAACCACGAGAACACAAACAACACAACTCCTATGCACGAAACTCCAAGAGCTGCTACTATGTCTGTTGAACCGCTATTTACCAGATCAACTATCGATAATACAGACGCAACAATCGAAATCAAGCCAAATACTGCTATGACAGTTGCCACATAATTCTGCATGTCAGAAGATTTTCTCTCCTGTTCGTCCCTTATGAGTTCAACCTTCTGCTCGATTTCTTCAAGTGCTTCATCAATTCCATTAACGGCTAACAGACATCTGTATGTTTCGCAGACATTATTCCAGCGTGATACCTGCGATGGTGCAAGCGTACCTGAAGCACGAAATTCCAACGCTTCTTTTTTAAGCATTTTCACTTTTCTGAAATACTCAAGACTCTGACGTTTATTGTCAATCAGAGTATTCTGAATTCCTTCATTAACCAGCATGCATGTACTTTTCTGGTGTAAAACCAGCATTGTAAGAAATACATCATCTCTTGACTGCTCTGCAACATTTGCCACTGTCATATCATCTGTTGCATACACATATGATATTGACTGTGATGTAATGCATGCACCCCATCTGTATGAACACATATTAGTATCCTTCGCACCGTATGTATATGCTACATCCTTTTCTGAAGGATCCGAAAAATCACGCGAAATGTCTATTAATTTATGTTCGTTAAATGTAATTCTTTCAATAGTTTCCAACTCATTAAAACGCCTGTTTACAAGTGCCACATTAAAAAGATATGTCTCTTTCACCGCCAGTTTCATATCATCAACATACAATCTGAATATATTACTGACCCCGCCTATTGAAATATTACTTACAGCTTTAATTACATTTTCTTCAAAACTGTGGTTGTAATTCTGTACATAGCCCGGATTAATCAGCTTATCAATGTAACCCGCGTCAGCATTGTCATATGTAACAAGCACCGTGAAAAATGCTATTCTGTTATTAAATACATATAACTGGCTCTCATTAACTGCCAATATTTTACCATCTGAAAAATGTACATCATCAATGCATGAATTTAAAATGTATCTTCTGACAAAACCATTTTCTTTCCTACATCTTCTGGCAAGAATATCTGACATATCATATGATGAAAAATCCGCATTTTCTGCTCCATCAATAGTAAGCTCTGTAAGATTAAGACTACTTTCATACTTTAAAGGAAATATTACATATGTTCCCCTTATCGAATCAGAATACACCTGTCTGTTGGCATTAAATTCGTTCATAATCCCCCTTCCCTCAAGTCTTTTTCTTTAGTTTTCACGACCTGATAATATAGGTTGATTATATCACAAATTGTCTTTAAGGAGTATCTCTAAATGACTCTAATATTGCAATTATTTCCTCCCTGTCTTTATCTGTTAATTTTTTACTTGGTATTGAATAGAACATTGTTTCTTTAGGTGTTTCAAAATAACAGCCTCTATAAATTCCCGTGCTACACCCTGCAAAATATGTAGAAGCTGGCATCAATGCATATCTTTCTGGGCCATCATCATATTCCCTTACATCAGGTGAAGTTCTTGAATATTCTTTATAATCCTTTGTCTTAACTATTACCAATTCTTCACCAGAATTATACCTTGGCTTTGATACAACATCATTTTTAGCTTCTAATACAGTACTACCACCATAATCTATTCCTGATTTATTATCTTTTGCACTATATTCAATCTGAACTCCATTATCATTTTGAATTATAACAAATTCTGTATTCGCATTAACCCGCTCTGATACCACAGTCCAATTATCCGGATAGTCAAAATAAAATGTTGTCTGCTCTGGAAAATATTCCGCCATTCTCGTCTTATATGTATGAAGTGAGCCTGTCTGGTTTGCATTAGTTTTCTGCGTCGTCTGCTCCTGTGTTGGTGCTTCTGTACTTGCCTCACTTTCCTTTGGCTTATCATTTTCTGACTGCTCATTATATGTACATTCATCCACAAACTGTTTCGTGCCATCAGCAAGTATTTCATAATGAAGTGATTTACTTTTTGCAAATGATGCAAATTCACAATCCTTACTTATATTCATTGTGCAAAGAAGTGACTTCTTATTCTTATATTTGACACTCTCATTGCCAGCTCCAAGCTTAAAAACAGGGAAGTTGATATTAACATCAGAACATATCTGTCCATTTGGTCTGCCTGTTCGTTTTGCATCCGCTTCTGCACCCATATCAAGTTCTGCGTCTAACAGCGGTATGGATTTCATTGTCACAAGCATTGGCGCTGTCCTGAAATATAAGCCCATTTTTCCTTCTGCCTCAATTGATGTCTGCATAGACGAGCGAAGCCCCATTGTTCCATTCACGCCTTTGCCTTTTTCATATGACACTCCGGCATGAAACGGTACTTCAACTTTAAGAGTAATTGAACCATCTATTGTTGGAACAATATATAATGCTACATTTACTGCAACAAGATGATTACCAATCGGTGCAGGTGTCTGACATAAAAAGATTCCGTCTGAAAAATTCCCTTCAACTCCGATTTTTCCTGAAATCTCTGAATCAATATCAACACCGACAGAGGCATATTTTAATCCGTTCTTAAGTGTGTATTTAACCTGTGCGCCTACATTTATATTATTAACATCCCATTTTATAGAGAAATTCTCACATTTTTTATTAAGCTTCTGCTTAACAGGAAGCTTGTACTTTGTATGTGTGTCATTATCTGTCAATGTAACTTCAAGTTCATTATCATCATTTACCTCTGCCTCTATTGCAAATCCCTTGGAATGAATATTGCCAGACACATCTGCTGCCATCGTAGTTACTGGATTTCCCGCTGACACCTCCACATTATCAAGTCCATAATAACTAATAATATCGTCAATGCCTATGCTTACCGAATCTGAAACTATCAGAGTATCAAAGACATCTTCAATCTCTGGGTCTTCCAGTGAAAATGTGCCATTACCCATATTCTCACCGATTTTCTTTGAAACCTTGTCGCCCTTATAATCGAATACAAATGTGTCACCCTTTTTGAGATTTCTGGCTGCACTGTCATCTAAAGTTATAATATTGTCATCTTCCTTATAATCTTTAATGTCGAAATATTCGAGCTGTGATATATTTTCCTTATAAGAAACATTTTCAATATTATCAGGCCAGAATTCTCCATAATACAAATCATCAAATTTATCAAGAATACCATCAGCCTCTTCGTCTGAAAATCCCTTATCAAGTGAATCTTCTGCTATCAGGTCTTTATCAATTGCAAGTTCTATGTTGGTATTGTCTGATATTTCATCATCAGTTCCAAGATATATCTGCATTTTGCCTTCACCCATTGCGCGCATCGAAGTAAGTGCCATAAATCCGCCTGACGCTATGTCGCCATCACTAAATTCATCACTATCTGTAATATAACCATTTTCCTTAGCCGCTTTTCTGTAATCCTCGACTTCAATGCCCATCTTGTTGCATAACTTCTTAAGCCAGTCATAGCATGTTATATCATCATTTTTAGTTACCACTGCCTTACACGAAACATTTATATCATTACTGCTTTTCTTCTTTGATGAAACACCCATTATAACGCCTGCAGCTATTGCCGCAATAACTATTACCGCTGCTGATACGCCAATTATTATTTTCTTCTTCACAATGTATCCCCTTATGTTTTATATATTATTTTTTATGAAACCAGCCAATAAAGTTTCCTGCTCTGTCAAATGCTTCAGTAGCTACTGATGAATCTGAACCGCCGTCAGCAAATGAACATATTATGAGAAGAATTATTCCTATTACAATAATTGTCACAAGTCCAATTGCCAATCCAATAATATTTTCCAATATCAGAATTGCAAGAGGCATGGCTGCACATGTAATTGCGGCACTCTTTGCAAATGAAAATATTGCACATCTACCCTCACTTATCATCATGACCACAATAAATAACACCACAGCAACTGCAGCAATTATTGCAAAAATCTTGATGTTATCTCTTATACTGTTAATCCATTTATCAATAGCATTTGAAAAACCTACTTCATCTATTTCTTCATTATCATATAATTTCTCAAGTGAAGCGTACAATTTGTTATATTGATTGTATTTAACAAGAGCCCATATCACAGAAACAGCTATTAATATAAAATCTATTATAGCAAGTATCCATTTCCATATCTTTCCTTCAAAGAAAAGCATTATTATGGCAAGTACTATCTGGACTATGAATATTATCCCAAGCGCCTTATACACTCCGTTATTAGCTACCATATGTACTGTTCCATTTGTAAATGTATCTCCAACGCCAGCAAAAAATCCCTCTTCTGAGTTCTTGATTGTTGCTATTGCATGCGGATATCCGCCACCTGCTATGAACTTAATATATGCAACCACTGACATTACACCTATTACTATACTAAATATCCATGATACTGTTTTAGATAATGTCTTTAATGGGGCTTCTATAAATGACTCCCCATAATCATCAATTAAATCTGTTACCCATTCTATAAGTCTGTGCATTCTGTTTTCCTCCTCGTATTAAACATTTTATCTATTCCTTTGATGACGCTTTATAAACTATTTCTCCCCCTTTCCTGCTAATCTCATAATTTCTATGACCTATACTGTAATTAGCCGACATCTCTTTTATTTCCGATAAATATCTGTCAACAGTAACAAGTTTTTCTTCCATTTCAAGCTTGTTCAGGTCTGAATCTGATTCGTCAGACAATATGGTGTCTACCTTAACCCCAAACAACTCAGAAAATCTGCACAAAGTATCCACTGATGGCACACTCCTGCCACATTCTATATTTGAAATGGCAGAAGCTGTCAGCCCAATATCCCTTCCAAGCTGTTCCTGCGTAATTCCACGCTCAATTCTTAACTTTGAAATATTAATACCTATCCTATCTGTCCTCATTCCTGTTTTTCCCTATCATCATGTACCAAGTTATTATATAATCATTTCTAAATTACCAACATTTTCAAATACTCATAGTCAAACACTTTCCGTGTGATTTTCGTATCTGCTGTATCCTTGGTTTCTTTTGTCATAATCATACAATTTGATATTTCCCTCAGAGGTCAATAAAACGCATTTCTAAATTTTTTCGAAAAAAAAAGAATCCCTTTCGGAATTCTTTTCACCACGCTTCATTTGTTATATTATCAGCATCATTGCAAATGTCTTATACTTCAATATACACCTCTCCCTTAACCCTTCTGTCATATATCTCACCAAGCCACCTCATAATAATCCCCTTTGGCTTTTCAAAAGGTGTCCTGTGACTCAGCATGAATTTCTCCGCTTTAATGTTCTGTAATACATTCATTTCATCTTTTAATATGCCTGCATTGTACAAGTTATGTCCGCATTTCTGCATAGCATATAATGCATCTCCAAGAAAGCACCACTCTTCGTTTACTTCCAACGCAACACAGCCCTTTGCATGGCTTGAAGGCAGTGGAAATATGTGAAGTGACACATCTCCATCCTGAATATATATGTTCTCCTGTACAATCACACCTTTTTCCGTATGTCTATAAGTGTACTTTCCCTGATATATTTCATTGTAGGCTATATCCGGCAGGTCGCCTGTATGGTCTTCGTGAAAATGTGACAATATAACATTAACATTTCTTCCATCACGGAATTGTTCTATTACCTGCGGAATATCAGGATGGTTGCCGACATCATACAGCCACAGTGCTTCCTTCCCCTGTATCATCACCACATTTGCAGATAGTGGATTCTCTGTTGGGGATATATACGATATTAAATTATTTAGTCTGATAATGTTACATTCATCCATTCTTTACTCCAAAAACTCCACATGCCCGTCCTCAAGATGGTACACAGCCCCGATAACCTCAAGCCCCTTTTCCTCAAGCAGCTTCATATCTGTATTATCCTCTATCACCTTAACACTATGCTTTACATTAAGACATGTTGCAATATACTCGTCTTTCTCTTCCTTAATAGCTTCCCTTATGTCGTCAGTTATATACTTGATATGTCCGTCGGGGTCATGCTTTATTGCCGCCTCAACTGCACCGCAATGGTTATGTCCAAGTACAACCACCAGCTTACAGTCAAGATGGTCTGCTGCATATTCAATACTTCCAAGCTGATGCGAATCCACTACATTTCCTGCCACGCGGATAACAAAAAGTTCCCCTATTCCCGCTGAGAATATTGCTTCCGGTACCTGTCTGGAATCCGAACAGCACAGAACAATCGCATATGGATGCTGACCATTCTTTAATGTATCCACGCGCCTTTCCAGCGAAACATCTCCTGGATTGCTTGTAGCATTAATAAATCTTTTATTACCCTCTATTAATCTTGACTTTGCTTCATGTGCTGGTATTGACATATTATTATCCCGCCTTTCACAACATACTTTCCTACAGTTTAACAGAATTTTACCCATATTAAAACCCCGTCTGCAATATACCACATATGATATATAGCAGGCGGGGCTGATTATTTTATTCTAAATCATATCAAGTTTTGTGTTACTTAAATGCTTTTAGAGAATTTTTTGATTTTGCAACAGTCATTCCAATCGCTAATCCGGATACTGCCATTAACATAATAAGAATTCTCATATCAGATGAATCTCCTGTTGGCACTACATCAACTGAACTATCTGGAACATCTTCTCTGTCATCTGTGTCTTTATTAATATCATCATTGCCATTATTAATGTCATTATCTGGTACATCAATAACTTCTCCTGTTACACCCTTGTAATCTACGCTTACAGAATGAATAGTAACTCTGTTACCAGACTTTCCTGCACCAGATGTACCTGTATGCTGGAATCCTATTCCACTGTAACTGTTTACTTCATTCTCAAATACATGGCTTAAATGTACCTCATGAGGCATGATATTGCTTGCTGAGTCCTGAGATGATGTTGTTGTAACATCTGCTGTAAATGTATTGCCAGTCACATCAAGCTTAATTGTGCATCCTGGAAGAAATGCTGTTGATATGACTGAATCCTCAAGCGGAATTGCAACTCCATTCTTATATTCCATCAATGTAAATGTACATGACTTAGCTGCAAAACTACTTAGAACCGGATCACTTATAGATGGTACTCTGGCAATTCTTAAGCCATAACCAGTCATTGTTTTTGCATCATATTTGAAATAGATATCTATAAACTGTTTAGCACTACCGAAGCCCTGTGCTCCTGTTTTATGAGGAGAAAGAGTCAATGTCATTGACATATCTTTTCGTGCAGTATCATCAACATATACAAGTCTTGCACCCTGTGTAGTTGTCTGAAGTCCCGTAGTTCCTGATGCGCCTGATGCTCCCTGTGCATATGTATATGGAAGCTCACCTGAAACAGGCTTATATGCTTTGTCACTCCACTCTCCACCTTCTCTGTATTCAGCAGGCAGATAGAATCCTCCATACCAATTACCAGCTTCAAGTGTGTTTTTCCATTCATAATTATTCTCTTCTGTATCATTCTCAGCTTCAATATATGCAAGATGCTCAAGATCAACATTATATGACTGTTTCTGTTCATCTGCTACATATGCTGACTTGATAAGTTCAGAAGCTGCAGTAAATACTGAACTGCCTTCTACTGAATTCGAACGCTTTGGTATAACTTCACAGATAATATAATGATTAACATCATCTAAGCGGAGTACATATGAAGAGTATGGCTTAGCATCACTATCTACATATGTTGTCTGTGCAACGAGGACTTTATCTGTTCCTTCTTTGTCTGTAGCACGATACCAGTTAATTATACTTTCGTCTGCTGCTTCACTATTATCTGTAAATGCATATGTTACATTAATCATTCCATTCTCAGGTGCTGATAAAACAGGTTTTTCTGATAATACAGGTGCCTCAAATATCTTAGGAGTAACTGTAAAATGTAATACCTTCTTCATTCCGTTGGCTACTGTTGCAACAAGACAGCCTTTCTTATTGTCTAATGTTGAGTTGTCACCCTTTACTATTACAGTACCATCATCCTGTGGTTCAATAACAAGCGTATCGTCTTCAGTACTCCATGTTACAGTCTTGTCATTGCCACCAAGAACAACAGGCGTAACCTGAAGTGAATCAGAAACATTTCCCTGAAGTACCGGAACAACATCCTTAGCAATTCCTGGATAGTCAAACTGGATATTCCATGTACCGGTTGGCATATAATCCTTCTGATTTAACGGATCCCATTCATCATAACCCACACCATTTAAGAGATTATATATATTATATTCCCCATTATACTTAAATGCTTTCATCTGCTCTCCATCAGGAGTTACTGATAAATCTGGATAATCAGGACTGATTGTCAATGGCTGTCCATTAAGAGTATTATTAGAAACAATCTGTCTTATATCATCAGAAAAATTACTCTGTTTCCATTCCATACCAGTCATGTCGCCCTTAAAATCACAGTCAATAAAAGCAAACGGTTTTGTATTCTTACATAATGTAATTGTTTTATTATCTGATAACTGTGTTGTAAATTCACAGCCTAAGAATGCCTGCATATAGAATGATGCTCCACCACAAGGAGTATTAGAAAACAGGCTAAACGTACAATTTTCAAATATCGTTATATAACCGGTTCCAAGCGAATCATCTGTACACTCAAGATGACAATCTTTTATAAGAGAACGCTTAGGTCTGTCATCTCTTGAGAAAAGATTAAGTCTTGATATAATGTTACAATTTTCAAAGAACCATTCATCCATATCTGTAATGCTAGGAACTTTAGTAACAGCCTGTGCCTGTGTAACAGCTTCCTGTCTCTTAGTATGATTCTTAGTAGTATCTCTTTCATACACTAAATCTACATTACAATAATTTCCGATTGTAAGGTCTTTTGCATGAAATCCGTCGCCTACACCAATTGTGTTAAAGTTACCATTAGCTCCTGCATTCTGTCCTCTGTCTGATGCAATTACTACATCATCACGATTACCAGTCATTCCTACAAGTGTTATATAAGCCTGTGGAATTATAAGACCTATAAGATCATTCTTATCACGATCTTCTGTCTTAGTATAATCGTCAGTCCAATATACATCCGGCTCAAGATAAATAATTGTTGGATTATCCTTTGTGCCAGGAATTGCATTAGCTACTGCTTCCTGAAGTGTCTTATATGAATATCCGCTTGAAGAAGCTAAATTCTGATTTACATATAATGCATGCTCTGAAAGAGTAACTGATTCACCATTATAGTAAATCGTCTGTGTATCATCGGCTTTCGTAAATGTAAGAGAGCCAATACCAGAACTAGTGAAGATGAGTGCAAAAGCCATCAAAAATGCGATAAAGGCCGATGCATGTTTCTTGTGTCTTAGCATATTCTATTCCTCCGTTCATTGTGATTATGAACCCATTATATCCAGATTGTACTAATATAAATACAAAAAATCAGTTCAAAAATTATAATAAAACGAAAAAACAGCATTTTCACATTATTTCTCTAAAAGCCACGCAATCTCTTCCTTATAAGGAGGCTCTTTCTTATCAGTTCCCTCAACTGCTACCCATGGGGTCTCAAGAATCTTAGGAACATCTAAGAATCTTTCATCATGGACAAGTCTGTGAAGAGTCTCATATCCTATATTTCCTTTATCAATGTTGGCATGTCTGTCCTTATGCGCTCCAAGCGGATTCATGCTGTCATTGATATGAAATACTGCTATCTGGTCAAGACCAATCACTTTGTCAAATTCTGCAAATACTTCATCATAATGATTAACTAAATCATAACCAGCATCATTAACATGACATGTATCAAAGCACACTCTCAATCTGTCCTTCTTGTCAACTCCATCATAGATTGCCTTAAGCTCTTCAAATGTCCTGCCTATCTCGCTTCCCTTGCCAGCCATTGTCTCAAGTGCAATATATACATCATCATTGTTCTGGTTAAGCACTGTATTAAGTCCTTTGATAATCTGTGCGGTTCCGGCTTCAACTCCGGCATTGACATGGCTTCCCGGATGAAGCACCATTATATGGCTTCCCATGGCCGCAGTCCTTATAATTTCTTTTTCAAGAAATTCAACAGCAAGCTCATAAGTCTCTGGCTTAATTGTATTTGCAAGATTTATTATATAAGGTGCATGTACAATAATCTCCTCAATTCCATGTTCCTTAGCATACTTCCAGCCAGCTTCTATATTAAGCTCACTTATTTCTTTTCTTCTTGTATTCTGTGGCGCACCTGTGTATAACATAAATACATTAGCCCCATAAGAAACTGCTTCCTTCGCAGATGCAAGAAACATTTCCTTACCTGCCATTCCCACATGACTTCCAAGCTTTATATTTGACATATATGATTCCTCCAATATTTAACCTGTATAATTTATTATCTGTCCGGTTAGAAATTCCAAACGAATTAATTTTAATATTGCAATACTTATGTGTCAATGCACAACATATGTATACTTGCATACTGATAAATGTCATTACCACTTTCATTCATTTTCAGTCGGATTCATTCATAATTTACATTTATTGTATTGACATTTATACAGCATATTGATATAGTACTAAAGTACCGATTTTATAGTATTTATGTAACAATTATTTTATAAGGTGAGATATGAAAATACACAAACACGGAAAACATATAAAAACAATCAATACTGTTATTGAAAGCTGTCTTATCGTTATTCTTATTGTTCTTGTAGCAATAATGATGGTTCTTATAGGAAAATTACAGGGAACTGCCAGAGTTATTAACTATACCGGTCTTGTCAGAGGTGCTACTCAAAGAGAAGTCAAGCTTGAAATCACTGGTAATCCTAATGATGAGCTCATCAATTATCTTGATGGAATTCTTGAAGATCTTAAATATAAAGATGGCGATTATAATCTTATCAAACTTGATAACAATGATTATGAAAAAAAACTTGATACACAGACTGCTTTCTGGATTTTACTAAAGGACGAAATATATAAAGTCCGTGAATATGGTTATGAAAACACTGATATTGTAAATCTCAGTGAAGAATACTTCCAGCTTGCTGACCAGACTGTTTCTGCTGCTGAAAAGTATTCTGAAAGAATTGCATGTAATATAAGATTATTTGAAACTTTTACAGCAATAGATATGATCATTATAATAATATTTATAATTAATCATTTCATTAATGCAATTGTAATCACCAAAAAGAATAAACAGCTTGAAAAGCAGGCATTTCTTGACCTGCACACAGGTCTTCCTAACAAGAGTAAATGTGAAGAAATATTCAGAACTTCGCAATTTATTACTGATTCTACTGCATGTATTATGTTTGACCTCAATAATCTTAAGAAGGTCAATGATACACTTGGTCATTCCGTTGGTGACCAGTTGATTCTTAATTTTGCAAGGCTTTTAAGAAATGCTGTTCCTTCTAACGATTTTGTTGGGCGATATGGTGGCGATGAATTTATTGCCGTAATATATAACACTACTAAGGATGAAGTTACTGATATTCTCAGACAGCTTGACAAAGAAATATCCGAATTCAATGAGCTTGGAAAAGCTTTTAAGATAAGTTATGCTCATGGTTGTGCATTCTCTTCTGATTATGAGAATTGCACATTAAGGACACTCTTTGATAAAGCAGATAAAAATATGTACAATAACAAACAGGCAGAGAAAGCTGGCAGATAGCCGCTTTCTCTGCCCTTTTTAATATTACATATTCATCAATTTATTTATTAATATTTCTCAAGTGATTTTATGGCAAATGTATGATAGAATATAAAAATGACTTTACTATATTAACCCAGACATTGTATACATGGAGATAAATAAAATGAATAATTATAAACGCGGACTAATAACCGGCATACCAATTGCACTCGGATATCTGTCAGTTTCTTTTACCTTTGGAATTATGGCTGTATCCTTTGGTCTTAGCTGGTGGCAGGCCGTTCTCATATCTATGACAACAGTAACCTCTGCCGGACAGTTTGCAGGAATCGGCATTATGATTCATCCAGGACAATATATTCAGATGCTTATATCACAGATTACTATTAATATAAGGTACTCTTTCATGTCTATATCAATCGGACAGAAAGCCGACAGCCGTTTCAGTGGCATATACCGCTGGCTTCTCGGTTTCTTTATAACTGATGAAATATTTGCAGTAGCAACTAAAGAAGACGAAATCAAGCGCAGCTACTTTGCAGGACTTGCTACCCTGCCTTATCTGGGCTGGGCATTAGGCACATTTATTGGTGCTATTCTTGGAAATATTCTTCCAGACCGCCTTATGAGTGCTTTAAGTGTTGCAATCTATGGAATGTTCGTTGCCGTGGTTGTTCCAGAGATGAAGAAAGCTCGCCCCGTCCTGATTGTCGTAATCATTGCAATTATACTTAGCTGCTTATTCTACTATATACCGCTTCTTTCTAAGATTTCCAGCGGTATAACAATAACAATTGTTGCTATCACAGCTGCCATTATCGGTTCAATATTCTTTCCGGTATCTGATGAAGCTGATAACAGCAATAATTAATCTTATTGGAGGAACTTATGAAAAACAGTATTTTCTTTATATATCTGCTTATACTTGCAGGTACAACCTACCTTATAAGAGTTATACCTTTCACTGCAATTAAGGAAAAGATTAACAACCGCTTTGTCCGTTCTTTTCTTTATTACATACCTTATGCAGTTCTTACAGCAATGACAATTCCTGCAATATTCTATGCAACCAGCTGGTGGGTTGGTGCAGCTGCAGGACTTTTGACAGCCGTAATATTTGCTTTGAAAGGCAAAGGTCTTACAACTGTTGCTATAGCGTCATGTGTAGCAGTATTTCTTGTTGAACTTATAAGATTCTAATAATTCATAATAGAAATGAAATGGATTTTAATTCTTCTTTCCAATATATGATTCATATAAACTGTAATCACTATTAACAATAAGTTCTTCTGGGAACTGTGTATCTTCTATAACCTTATAGGCTCTGTCAAATTCACATATTCCCTCTTTTATATGTGCATCACTTCCTATCGATATGCAGACTCCTAATTCCTTACATATGTTAAGCATCTTAACATCATTCTCAAAAGCTCCCTGTCTTGGGCCATCCGGATTCAATGATGTATTATTAAGTTCAAGAAGCACATGCTTTTCCTTAGCGGCCTTTACAAGCTTTTCATAATCGACAGGATACCTTGAATCATCAGGGTGTCCTATAATATTAACATATGGATTATCCATTGCTTTAATTAATGCATTCGTATTCTGCTCTATACTTCCGGGCTTGATACATGGAATATGAAGGCTTGCTATTACAACATCACAGCCCTTAAGTCCATATTCTTTAAGATCAATATTTCCATCATAGTCCATAATATTAGCTTCACAACCCATATATATCCTGACACCACATTTTTCTCTTGGAATTATCTTCATATTAGAAAAATATAATATACCTGCGCTTCCCGGCATCTTGGGTGCATGGTCAGTTATCGCAAGGTGCGTAACTCCTATACCTGCTGCGTAAGCTGCCATCTCATCAATTGTGTTATATGCATGACCGCTTACAAGTGTATGAGTATGTGTGTCTATTGTGTATTTCATAATTAAAGCTCCTGATTACCTGTTCTTTCTTTCACATAATTCTCCAGAACATTAACAGTTTTCTCTATTCCCAGAGGACTGCTGTTGATACACATGTCATAATATGTTGCATCTCCCCATTTACCTTCTGAGTATCTGTTATGATACTGTTTTCTTGTTCTGTCGTGTCTACGCATTTTAGTATATGCCTCTGATTCGGATAAGTCAAAATGCTCCATAACTCTCTGTATCTTATGCTCCTTATCACCTGTTACAAATACGGATATAAGGCAGTCATAATCCTTAAGTACATTCTCTGAACATCTGCCGACTACTACAAATGATTCTCCGTTCTCAGCTTTCTTACGGATATAATCAAACTGGAACTGGGCAATAATCTCTTCATAAGAATTGGTGTGATTACCTACCCGCCTCGACAGGAGACGGTTTCCCGGCTTTTCATCATATTTGTGAAAATCTGACACATCAGCATTCATCTGTTCTGCAATCTCGTCCAACATGCATCTGTCATAAAATGCAAGTTCTAATCTGTCAGCCAGCTTCCTTGCTATCTCATGTCCCCCACTTCCATATTCACGACTTATAGAAATAATCAACTGTTCTCCCATAAAACCCCCATTTCTGTACACATTTTGTGCACGAAGAATTAACAATACCTTACAAATATGCACACCATAGATATAAGCACAACTATTATAGTTGCCGGAACAGCTGTGCGGCAATACTTACCCCAACCAATCATATAACCATTCTTAGCTGCAACTGATGTTCCGACAACATTAGCAGATGCACCTATAGGTGTTGCACTTCCACCTACATCAGTTCCCATAGAAAGTGCCCACGCAAGAACAGAAAGGTCAACCCCTTGTGTCGCAGCCAGACTCTTAATAACCGGTACCATAGTTGCTGCAAAAGGAATATTATCAATAAGTGCACTTGCAAATGCTGAAATAATAATAATAATTGCAACCATAAGCTTAAGATTACCCTTGCTCACACGACCTATAAATGCAGCAATAATCTCTAATATGCCCGTCTGTTCAAGTCCACCTACAACAATAAACAGTCCTAAAAAGAACAAAAGTGTTTTATAATCAATAGACTTCAACATATGTAAAGCCTTCCTGCCTGATACAATAAGTGAAAATATTGCTATAACAAGTCCTATAAATGCAACCGTAAGTCCTGTCAGTGCATGCGTTACAAGCAATACAACCGCACACATGAATATAACGCAGCTTAATGCAAAATCCCTTCTGTTCGTAATAGTCTCTGCCGGACTTGGCATAGATTCAGCCAGTTTATCAATATCCGGTGACGATTCCAGTTCTTTTCTATATGCTATAAGAAAATATACCACAATAAATACCAGACTGATTACTGCAATCAGTCCTGTATGCGTAATAAATGTTGAAAATGAAAAGTTAAGTGACGTACCAATAATTATATTAGGCGGATCCCCGCACATTGTTGCCGAACCGCCCAGATTAGCACAGAATATCTCTGATAAAATCATTGGCACCGGATTAAACTTTAGCAGCTTGGCAAGCTCAATAGATACAGCTGCAAGGAACAATATAACCGTTATACTGTCTATAAACATAGCCAGTCCAAAAGACATTATCATAAACGTAATAAACAATGCTCTTGTACGATAGTGTACAGCCTTAGCCAGAAGCATACACAGCCATCTGAAAAATCCGGCAGCAGCCATAACCTCAACCATAATCATCATACCTGCAATAAATATAATGGTCGACCAGTTAATCCCTGTTACTGCCTCTTCAGCAGCTCCGGACTGATACCAGAAACCTGATGTAAAAATGCTTCTTAAATTAAGAGTACTAATAACCGCCTCCGGCGACCTCATGATAATTCCAAATACCCCAATCAGCGTCAATGCCCCACATCCAAGCGTCACATAATGCCTCTCTATCTTATCAAGAACTATCAATACAAACATAGAAATGAAAATAATTAATGCCAATACCTGCTCTGCTAACATATTAAATAACCCCCATCACATGTTAAATTAATAACAAACCCTTGTTACATTATACGCATATTAACTAACAATAGCAACTTTTTATTGAAGGTTTTTCTTCTTACTTTCTTACTTTTAAAACCATTGTTGTTATAAATGCCTGTATAGGAACTGTCAGTATCACACCAATTGTTCCACATAATCCGCACACAATTTCTATTATTATAGAATTATACCCCATAAACTGCAGATACGGCGCTTTTTCGTGGATTTCTGTTATTGCCGCTACAATTGATACACTTACATCCATAACAGCTCCAAGAGATGATATTAATATCCCTGCATATAATATGTCTGAAACATGTAACTTAGAATTATTGGCAATATATATCATTGATTCAACATCTGTCATATTAAAGCCATTCAAATGTGACATACTTCCTGCAATCATTGCAAGCCCGCCAGATATTATAATCCCAGTTGATGTTCCTATTATAGCGCATATAGTTTTTGATGAAAAACCATTAAGTATGTATATTGAAGCCGCCAGAATAACAATTGATGTTATAAGTGCTGCCAATACCCCATTAAGACCAGCATAAAGAAGTGGAACATACATGCAGATTACACATATAAATGTAAATACAAGTGCATATAAAGAAGCTGCTCCTTTCTTACCACCAACAAGCACAAGGCTTAATGAAAACAACCCAAGCAATACATATACCATCATTGTTCTGTCATAATTGTATACAGAGCCTGTAAGTGTTCCATCTATATCTTTTATAACTGCGATTACCTTAGTTCCTTTTGTACAGAACGCACCTCGCTGATATGAATTGGAATTATCCAATTCGCAATCAAGTCCCCTATACTGTCCGCTTGTAATTCGTGCCTTTACTTTCTGTGCCCCACTAAATGGCTGTCCCCCTGAATTATCCTCAATTATCTGAACAACCTTTGCTTTAACATATACTACGCCATTATCGGCTTTAATATGAGCTCTCTGTATTTGACAACTTCCGATGATGATTCCCGCAAGAATCACCACCGGAAGCAGTACACGGAGAGTTCTCTTATATAAACTTCTCCTGTTTTCCATTGATATTATGCCTCTTTTTTCTTCTTAACTGATACAATACCTACTGCAATGGCTGACATGCCTACAAGGATATATACCCATATTCTTGCATTGTCGCCTGTCGCTATGATGTTTCCAGATTTATCAGAAGTATCCTGGCTATCATCTGTTATAACATCTGTGTTCTTCTTTGCAGTTGTGAATTCATATACGCCACTTCTCTTAACACCAGTTGCTGCATTAGTTACTACTGCGTACCATTTATAACCTGTATTTGCTTCAAGGTTATTTACCTGAAGAACAGCCTTCCCTGTTGATGAATCAACATTTGCAGTTCCAATCTCTTCATTAGTGTATACATAAGCGTTAAAGCTCTTTTCTAGAATCGTCTGCTCATTGGTGTTAAACTCAACATCAAGAACCATCTCATCAACACCTGTTGCTGATGCTCCCTCAACATTTAATGTATGAACATCTGTATCATAGTAATTGAAATCGTCCATACATGGTGAGTATGAATTCATGTAGATTTTATTGTTATCAAGGTCAAAATAGAGGAATTTAATATATTCGTTACCGCCTTCAAATCCTGACTGATAATCAGTACATATCTGGTATACTGTTCTGTCATTCTTGCCATCTCCATCATCATCAAACATTACTGTCTCATATGAAGAGCCGTGATAATGTCCATTGAGTACTGCGAACACATTTGGATTCTTGGCAACTACATTCTTCTGTACAAGCTGTCCATAGTAATCAAGGTATGTACCTGAGCTCTGCTTTACATTAGTATATGTATGGAAGCAGAGTATTGCTTTTCTGTCACTGTACTGCTGAAGCACCTGATTCATCCAGTCGATTTCTTCCTGATATATATTCCAGCTCATATATACTATAATAAAGTCCTGACCACCTTCGCTGATTAAATCATAATGACCCTTATTATTCTTATATGACTCACCATATGTATTCTGTGATTTGAAACGGTTTTCTCCAAAATATTTGTAATAATTCTCATAATCCGCAAGACCTGCCGCCACATCATGGTTGCCACCAAGAACGCCATATGACATACCTGCCTTATCTAGTATTCCCATTGCCTCATCAGCATTTTCCCACTCGTAAGTCATATCTACATCATCAACGATATCTCCTGTGTGGATTACATATTTAATCTTACGTTCTTCTGCATTATTAACAATCCAGTTGTTGATGTTAAGGAAATGATTCTGCCACTCCTCTGCATAATACTGGGTATCTGTCTCCCATGCGAAGCAGAAATCATAATCTTTAGGAACTGTAGTACCATCCCAGTCTGCGTTGTTATCAAGCTTTCCATCTGTAACAGTATCTAACTCAGGAAGTGCTGAATCTGCTGTACACTGGACAATAATTGTTGCTGTGCTGTTCTTTACATGATTAGCTACTGTAAATGCTGCATCCTTAATTGTTCCGTTGCTGTCTGCTTTTGCAATCTCATCCCATTCACCATTTGCAGTATTTAATACATACATTGTCTCTGCATGTGTTCCATCATTGTTGGAAGCCTTTCCGTCCCAGTCTGCCACAATCATTTCATCGTCCTTAGCGTCAGCTACATTGACTGTATACTGGATATATGGAAGTATTCCTTCTGATGTGTTAGTTTTAATGCTGTCTGTATCAATCTTTTCTGCCTTGTAAAATGTTGCTTTTGTATCTGATTTAACATTAGATACATTAAGATAAAGCGACGCACTGTTGTCTGTTATATCTGTTGTTCCACCTGCTGTAATTGTTATCTGTGTTCCATCAACTGTAAATACCGCAGTCTTCGTTGTCTCATTTCCTGCTGCATCCTTTGCAAATGCTGAGATAATATGCTGTCCATCTCCTAATGAATACGCTGTTGTCTCATACACATTATTAATCTGTTCACCATCTAAAGTTACAACAAATGTATCTAAAGTATGGTCTTCTATAACCTTTGGACCAAATGTAAGATTTCCACTTAATACGCTTCCATCTTCTACACCAAGATCGATTTCTGGAGCTTTGTTATCCACAATAAATGTAACTTCTTTAGTGCTTTCACCATTAGTTACCTTTAATGTATGCTCTCCATCCGAAAACTTAGTAGTATCTATCTGTGTACCAACTGCTGTAACCTCTGTGGCTGGTATTGAAAAACTTGCATCCATATATGGGCACATTCCTGTTGAATCACCAATATAGTGATCTGTTTCATAAGCTGTACTGAGGTTAGTCTTTGCACTTGTAGCTGAATCATCTGGTCCAATCTTTGTTGGATAATATACATTTCCATTAATAAGCTTTAATGCAAGCTTTGTAACTGTGAAATCTTCTCTATTAGCATCAGGAAGAAGATATTCATCAACGGTGGCTCCATATGTACCTGCCCAGAATCTGAGTGTAATATCATATGACGCATTTTCTTCGTTATATGTGAAGTAGCTGTTATCAATATGAATAGCCTGTCCATCTAATATCTGGTACTGCCATTTTCCAATTGACGCAATTGTTTTGTTATCTGTAGTTGTAACTGCATTTTTAAAATAACTGTCTCTGCCATCAGCATGGAATGTATAATAAGCCCCATCCTCAAGCATAGGGACTGTCTGACACTCTGTTCCGTCTACATATATCTGTGATGAATGATTATCTCCACCATCATTGGCAGTTACAGATATTGTTCCGCTTACCTCCTGCTTGTCACTGATATTAGTTCTTATACCATCAACTTCATTAAGCTTGCTGATATTAACTCTGTACATATCACTTAATGTACTGCGGTATCTGTTATCGGCACTTACATAGAACTCAACGTAATCATGTGAGAACAGCTCATCTGCCGGAATCAGTGCCTCATAAAGGTTAGGTACTCGTCTTTTTATCTCTGTTGAGCTGTACCAGCTTCCTGTTCCATCAAACCTGTAATATGTTGTAATTCCTGTTCTTGGAAGGCTGCCATTCTCCGCAAAGTAGAAATTAACTCTTAACTCATCCCCCTGCATAATGGATTCTGGAACAACATCATTAAGTCTTAAAGTTAAAGCTGAGCCATCATCCTTTAAATATGTATACTGGTCGGCAGAAACAACTCCCATAGAAGTTGCTGCATTACCTGTTTTAAGAAGCATTTCCGGACCTTCCGGATTAACCATAAGCTCTGCTGACTTATTGTCCTTACAATCTGAACTTCCAATATAAGAATAATAAGAAACCATCTTTCTTGTTCCATCAGAATCAAGCTTATAAAGTTCAACTACACGGTTAGTATTATTCATTCCATTCTGGTCTGTGCATAAATATACAGGAATATCATCACTTATGTTATAAGCTGCACGGAATTCTTTCTCTGTAGGAAAACTTGTATAATTCTTAAGGTAATTAATTCTGTAATACCACAGAACCGCTGTCTTTCCTGCTGGAACAACACATCCTTCTGATGAACCTATATTTAACTCTGCATTTTCATCATAATGACTTAACTGTAATATCTTTCTGCTTCCCTCTTTAACAGCATATCCAAACTGATATTCATTATTGAGATCAACATCATGGTCAGTTGTATTAACAACCTCAACACATTCCATCAGATCATCACTAATTCCATAAACACTGCTTCTGTTAATATCATTAGGTCTTACTTCTGTAATAAATACGCCATCTGCAATCTGATTATCAGGTACCTTGGCATTAACAAGACCATTAAGCTGTCCTGAATATACATATCCAGGTGAAGGCTCACACATTTCACGGTATACCTGCATCTCATTACCAATATCAGGAATTGCCAGTTCAACTGAATATCCATCCATTGTGTCAGCCTTATCAGTTGCCTTGAATGTAGAGATAATTCCGTCATCTGACTTTGTCTTTAATGAAAATGTTGATGTAACTGCCCAGTTCACTCCACTTGTAACTTTAAGTACAACTGCATCATCAGGAATACGCATCTGTCTTCTGAACTCTTCCTCAGTTGGAATTGCAGTTGTAACATCACTTCTGTAATTCCACAGTACAACCTTTTCCTCTGGCTGGATTATAACTTCATCATTACCGTCCATAGTTGTAACCTTCTGGACTGTATCGTTATACACAAATTCATATATATCGTTGAAATTAACAGCTTTGTCATATGTGCTTGTTATCTCAACGAATTCCATCAGATCAGTTGTGCTCTTATAAAGTTTAATACTTTCGTACCCACTCTTTTCTCTTGTATTGTTCTTCTCACTTCTGTCTACATCATTCTGATAGATTTCTGTAATCCATAAACCTTCTTTATTAAAGGTCTCACTTGCAGCAACACTATTCCCACCCGTCTGACTCGCTATAAGTGGTGAAATGTTTGCAATAATACTGCCTGCCATCATAACAGCAACCACAGTACCTGCTATTATCTTATTTTTTCTTTTTCTCATGACGTTCTCCTTATTAGTTTGGCTTTTAAGAAACGTCATAATTATAGAAATGCTATGTAAAATCTAGGTTTATGTTAAAGAAAATTGTAGGTAAAATTTTCATTTGTTCTGTCCTTTTCCTACTAAGGATTTGAGGCAAAAAAAGCACCAGAAGAATACGTTTCATTCGCTTCTTATGGTGCTTCTGTTTTAAATATTATATTGTATCAACAAGTCAACTATTCCAATTACTTAATAAGACTTTCCTTAATCTTAACAACTGCCTTATGGATATTAACAGGCTCATCCATTGTACAATTAGGGCGGTGGATATCATTAGTAAAGTATACTGTAAATTCACCAGGATGTAATGTAACGAACTGCTCATTCTCTACTGTCTCATAAAAGATATTGTCTTTACCAGCTGGCTCTTCACCTGTAACTCCTGGAAGAAGTGGTGCATATCCCTGAACTTCTTTTCCTGTGAAAAGATACTGGATATCAATATAATTTCTGTGACTTTCTGCACGCTTATTCTCAACTGGAGCTGTTGTCTGATCCTGAATAAGAACAAAAATGTTATCTCCATCAAGTTCATATCTTCCTACTGGAAGCTCAGCTGTCTCTGGCTTTGCAAGAAATTCAAGTGCAGTATTAATAGCTGCTGGGTACTGGTAGTTACCTTTTTTTGCATTAAGTGATGCGTAAATCATTATTATTTTACCTCGAATCTGTTAAAATTTTATACACTAAATATATCATTATCGATAAAAAGTTTCAATATTTTTCTTAATATTCAGCCTTTAATGTTCAGCTTTTAATTAAGCCTTTTAATTCATATCTGATTCCACATATGCCTTGTTCAAAATACATTACACCATCTTCTCAACAGCCTTTACCCATGCGTGATCAGGGTCATCACAAGGTGTAAGCTGTCTTGTATCAACACCTGCCATTACCCAGAGATAATATACCTGATATCCCGGTGCTGCTGCTACCGGATGATAGCCATTCTTAATCGCTACGCTGTCACCATTCTTTATTATGTAACTCTCTCTTAATGACATATCGTCACTATACATTACCTGAATACCAAAGCCCTGACCTGGATTCACCTTGAAATGATAGATTTCCTCCATATTTACCTCAAATGGAAGATTATCTGTATCATGCTTATGTGATGGATAACTTGACCACTGTCCCGGCATGCTGTAAGTCTCGCCAAGCACGATTCTGTCAACCTTTCCCTCATATTTTGAAGTGATAATATCATTAACATCTCTCTGCCAGTTAAGCTTGCCTCTGTGTTCAGTTGCAACATCACCTGCATCTATTACAAAAGCTTCATACTTCTTTCTTGCTTTAACCTTGCACACACCGATTTCAAGCATCATGCTTCCGGTTGCTGTAACTTCATACTTAGAATCTCTTGGAACATAAACAGTTGTTGGCTTGCCGTCAAACACGCTTCTTCTTGAGCCAAGCTTGTCAAATGTGACATCATCAACCTTAACACTGCATGTTCCCTGTAAAATAACAAGTCCTATTTCATATTCTCCTGATTCATAAACCGCATTTTCACCCGGCTCAAGTCTTATCAAATCAAAACCTATTAATTCCAAGCCAGCTTCTTTATCTACAACTTCCTGATAACCCTTGTTATCATTGCTTTCATAAAATCTTCTCATGTTCGTATCTCCTTATAAATAGATTTAATATTATTCTATTATCTCATTGGTGTTGTATCAACAGTTATTTTCAATTTCTATGCACTTCTGGCCAGTCCTCAAATCTTCCGTTCACAACTGCATGCATAATTCTGTCCTTAGTTCCCGGATTATCTCTATTAATCTGCTCCATAAGCTGCTTGGCATATTCCCTCTTAGTCGAACCATCAACCGGACAGGTGTTCTTAACAACCTTGATTCCCTGATTAATCACAAAATTAGCCACACCCTTTTCCGGCACATACATCATTGGCCGTATAACCGTAACCCCTGCCTCTGGCAGATATGTAACTGGTGGAAATGCGTAAAACCGCCCTTCATATATAAGAGACATTAATGCTGTTTCTATAAAATCGTCCTTATTATGTGCATATGCAATCTTATTGATTCCAAGCTCTCCAAGCCTCTTATACATTGCGCCTTTTCTAAGCTTCGCACACAGTGAACATGGTCTTTCGTCTTTATTATCCTCAAAGACAATCTTCGCAATCTCTGTATCAACCTGTTCATATGGCACATTTATACTCTCACAGAACTTCCTCACTCCTGTAAAATCCATTCCCTCAAATCCAACATTACAGGTAATTGCATACAGTTCAAAATTCTTCGGATAAAATCTGTTAAGTATCTTCATTGCATGCAGCAACGCAAGCGAATCCTTGCCACCTGATACTCCAACGGAAATCTTATCGCCTTCCTCTATCATGTTGTAATCTTCTATTGCCTGTCTTATAAGGCTTAATAATTTCTGTTGTTGCATAAAATATATCCTCTGTTGTAAAAAATAGCCACCATCTCATCTTCAGTATCAACTAAAATCCATTCTCCCTCCCCCGGTTACACTATCATATATTAAATTGTATAATATCCTTATGTGGATTAGTCTGTGACAATCCAACCCTTACTATTTTCCCTTTTATTGGAACAAAATGTGTCTGTAATACTCTCATTGCCATTATCATCTGTTCTTTTTCAAGTTTCTTTCCCAATGTTATGTGTGGAAACCAGTTATATGGTTTGTAACAACGATTAATTGTTACATCTTCTCTTGCAGAAAATATATCATACACCTCATTGGAAAGATGCATTAAATATTCGTCCAGAACAGGTGTAGCATACATAACATACGGCAGAAACTGCCCGATTGAAAATATATTTATCTCTCCTGCACCTATTTTATTAAGCTTCATGAATTCTTCCTTAAGATTATCAGTTTTTCTTGTTTCGAAGCTTGAAATTGTCAGATGCGGAGGAACATTATTCTCAATCATATAAGTATTACCTGTTTCTTTTGCAATATTATCAATTAACCTCTGCAATCCCTTTGTTACATGTTCATCAAAATATGCTGATATAAGATACATATGCCGCCTCATTATTATTAATCACCTATGCCAAACTCTCTGGCAATTCTACATCTATTACTATTTTTCTTTATCTATGTGTGAAGCAATAAATTTCCCAATGATTGCAATTATCAAAATAGAGACATAAAACCTCGGATCACGATGTTCTCCATGTAAAGCAAACCAAATAACGATTGAAAATACTACTATAGTGTATACTGGCAAAAAGAATTTTTTCATAAGTACTGCTCCTTTATTTGGCAAATCCGAAGTTAGCGATTTCTTTTTCCGGTATTCTCTGTCCCACGGATTTCCTCATGATAGAAATAATCTACGATCACCGGATGTCCCTGCGGGACTCTGCCATAAGGCATTTCATTATCCACAAAGGCACAATCATACTTCTTAGCCATTTTCTCAGCTTTTACTTCAAGTGCTTCAAAGTAGCTGCGGTTATGCTTGTTATAGATCTCGTCGTAAAGTGGTACAAGATCAGGATATTTTCCGGCGATATAATCCATAATTGTCTTTTTGAAACCGCCTCGAAGATTGAGATTTTCGAGCCAGAACAGATCGCACTGATCCTTTACCCGCTCAAAAATGGCTTCAAAGTCCGTGATACCGGGAAATACTGGGGATACGAAACAGACTGTACGGATACCTGCATCGTATACCTGCTTCATAGCAGCGATGCGCCGCTCAATGCTCGAAGCAGAGTCCATATCGTTCTTGAAATTTTCATCCAGTGTGTTGATCGACCATGAAACGGTTACTCGTCCAAGCTTTTTCAGCAGATCAATATCCCGTACCACAAGATCAGACTTTGTGCAGATCAGAATATCTGCGTCACTGCCGATCAGCTGCTCCAGAAGTTTTCTGGTATTCCCGAATTGCTCCTCCTGTGGATTGTAGCCATCTGTCACAGAACCGATGACCACCCGCTGTCCGGCATATTTCTTCGGATTTTTAATTTCCGGCCAATGCTTCACATCAAGGAAAGTGCCCCATTCCTCCTTGTGCCCGGTAAAGCGCTTCATAAAAGAAGCATAGCAATACTTGCAGGCATGTGTACAGCCCACATAGGGATTGACCGAGTAACCGCCTACCGGCAGACTGGACTTGGTCATGATGTTCTTTGTTTCCACCTCACGAATGAGGATTCCATTTATTACTTCTTCCATGATTTCTGTACCTCTAACACTTTATTAAATTCTTCCGGCATTTCCTGAATCATATTTTCATCCCCTATGATAGGGACAAGGTCTTCCTTCATAAACACCGGAATGCCGAGCTTATGTGCCTGGTCCGTCAGAGACCATGCCCATTCCGGCTCCGTATGAATCTTCCTGCTCTGAGCTCCGGTCATGGTGCCGACAACGATCCAATTGATTCCGGAAAGGTCAACTGTGCCGGGATCATCGAATAACGGCTCAAAGGTAACATGGTAATGTTTTGCTCTGACGTTTTTCCGAAGGGCGTCGATACGCCACAGTTCTGCTTTCCTCGTCACCGTAACGCCAAACCATGCGTTTTCCAGATCGGTATCAAAATCCAGCAAATCAGGTCGCTTGGTAAGGAACAGGAACTGATGCTGTGGATTTTCACGGATCTTTGCAAATACCTCGTCTCTCCATTCCGGCTTCCATCCGGAGAGATCGCTCATGCCGGTAAGAAGAAAGTTCTGCGGACGTTTCTTTTCCATCATCTTGAGCTTACCCGGAAAGAATTCAGGGTCAGCGAAATCATCAATCATATGCCAGCGTTTCACGTTGTTGCGGGCATAGCAATATGTACACCCCACTGTGCAGCCAATGACGATATTCATGTTCTGAATCTGATCTTTGATACAAATACTCATGACTTCTGCCACTCCTCAAGATTCTTTCTGATGCGGTCGAGGCATTCCTCAAACCGGGTAATTTCTTCCTCTGAAAAACCTTTGTAGTAAATACTGCCCATCTCATCAGATACAGAATCGTACTCGCCCTTTAAGGCATGTGCTTTCTCAGTCAGAAACAGGAGCGTTTTCCTTTTGTCCGTTTCAGACTGAACACGGCTTATCAGCCCTTGATTTTCCATTCTTTCCAGCATCGTCGTAAGAGATGTTATCGCTAATCCGCATTTAGTCGAGAGTGATCTGATTGAGATACCATCCTCCTGCCACAGCACATAAAGAATGCGCCCCTGGGCTCCATTGAACGCATCAATATTTTTTTCGCTGAGAATCTTCTCAAAAATCCGGTCACCAAGCTGTTTTATTTTGGTGACAAGAAATCCGCCATTTGTTTTCATACAAAAGCTCCTATATAGTAGTTTATTAGATTATACTATATAGAAGCTTTGTTGTCAAGAGCTTTTTCAAAAAATATTCTGTACAAATTTCGATTTGTCAATCTGTTTCACTTTCCGCTTCCGGCTTATAGTTCTTTTCAATATATTCCTCTACAGCCTTGATAAACATCTGGTTCATGCTCATGCCCATTTCAGAAGCAATAGCTTTCAGTTTTTCACGCTGTCCCTTTGGAACACGAATTTTGATGTCATCAAGGTGTGTTTTCACATACTTTGCCGTAATCGCTTTTCGTTTTTCATTATAGTACATAGAAATCAATCCTTTCATATTGTACCCAATATTAAAACATGAAAGGAGTTTTTCAAAATGATTCAAAAAAATAATTCCCATTGCAGCAAGTATTACGTTGATAGGCTCAGCAAGTCTGACAGCCTATGCCGATATGGTTTTGTCAATATCACTTGACACATTTTATACGAACAAGAATTATGCAGCGAGAAAGATATGATCATAGTAGAGCTTTCTTCGGGCTGCCTCCAGCAGCCCACCGTTGGCGGTGCAGATTCTTCTGTTGGCCCAGCAATTCATATAATATCTCCAGATCATAGTCTTCAACTCTTTCATAGTGTAGTTCTCCGGCTTGTCTTCGCGGCTGTAGAACAACTCTCCTTTCATTCTTGCCCACATACTTTCACAGCGTGCATTATCATGACATCTTCCGCCAGTGCTGTTCATGCTTTGAATGATCCCATATTTCTTTACAGCAGCTCGGTACTCTTCGCTTGTATACTGACTGCCTCTGTCCGAGTGGATGATACAGCCTTTTATATCAGGATATGATTTGTTTGCGTTTTCAAGAGCATGGCAGCAGAGCGAAGCTCTCATATTATCTTCAATAGCTATCCCTAGCGGCATCAGATCAAAGCAGTCAAATATCACTGAAACATAGAGCTTTCCATCCTTTGCCTTCACCTCGCTTATGTCGGTCACAGCTTTTTTCAAAGGCCTGTCTGCGTAAAAATCACGTCTGAGAAGATCATCCGATTTTCGAGCAAACCGATCCGCTTTGGTTATCCCGTTTGGCTTTCTGCGAGGCTTGTGTATCAATCCTATCTGCACCATGACCTTGCGTACAGTAGCTTCACAGGGAATGTCAAAAGCTATTTCTCCTGTTTCTTTTTTCAGCGTGAGAGCCATGTACATACGCTCTCTGCCGTAGCAGTCATTATATTGGTCTTCTTCGTGGATCGTCATCATTTCATCTGCAAGTGTCTGATACTTCCAGGGGGCGTTTTTATGGCTGAGATGATCATAAAATGCTTGTCTTGTAACCTCCAAAGCCTTGCAGTAAAAACTGATCCTTCCTGTGATCCTACCGTCATCAGTCTTTTTGAAAATGAACTTAAACCGTTCTTCTTTCCTGACTTCCGACGGTTCGCGGTGAAAAAAAGCAGATGCTTCCTCCAGAAATTCATTAAGCTCTTCAAGCTCTCGGTTTTTCTTTTCAAGTTCTTTTATCCGTTTGTTCGCTGCCTGAAGCTTGCGAGCTTTATTGCCTGCTTTTTAAACTCTTCATCATATTGTTTTCCTGTTCCCATTGATGACACACTCCTTTGTTTTTATTATACTTTGATTGTTTTGTATGTGTCAAGTTTTATTATACAGGATTAAAATATCAAATCCAACTTTGGATAACAAAAATTCCACAGAGACTTCTAAGCTTAACAAAAATAATCACGGCTTTGGGTTATACAACATTCGCAGGACTGTCGAAAATCTTGGTGGTGAAATGAAAATTCCAAAACAGTTCCCAGAGTTTATTCTGAAATTGGAGTTTCCGATCAAATGATAAAAGCTGTTGTATGGTTATGATGACATACAACAGCTTTGTAATAGCTCCTATTCGGTTCATTTTTATTTTTCTGCGTTAATGGCATAACACAAGCAGATCATCTCTAATATAAAAAGACTTCACTTGACTATCTTTGCCTGACCTTCACACACTATAACACAAAACCTCCGCAGTTAAACTACGGAGGTTTTATCAGCATATTTATACATTCACCCAAACCTTAATGGTCAAATCTTCCCATTGGTTTCGTCTGAGATATGATCCCTGTGCTTTTCGGTAGTGCTGAGCTTCCTCAAAGCCAAAGGTGTACTCATATAAGGGCAGTTGTAAATTTCGCTTATTTCTGTGCAATAGCAGCCTGAGCAGCAGCAAGTCTAGCAATTGGAACTCTGAATGGTGAGCAAGATACATAGTCAAGACCGATCTTGTTGCAGAACTCAACAGATGTTGGGTCGCCGCCGTGCTCACCGCAGATACCGCAGTGGAGCTTTGGATTAACTGGCTTACCAAGTTCAAGAGCCATTTCCATAAGCTTGCCTACGCCGTTCTGGTCGAGCTTAGCAAATGGATCGTTCTCGTAGATCTTTGCATCATAGTAAGCATTGAGGAACTTACCAGCGTCATCTCTTGAGAAACCGAATGTCATCTGTGTAAGGTCGTTTGTACCGAAGCAGAAGAAGTCAGCTTCCTTAGCGATCTCGTCAGCTGTAAGAGCAGCTCTTGGGATCTCGATCATTGTACCAACCTCGTACTCAAGGTCAGAGCCAGCAGCCTTGATCTCAGCGTCAGCAGTCTCAACAACGAACTTCTTAACATACTTAAGCTCCTTGATATCATTTACCAGTGGAATCATGATCTCAGGCTTAACTGTCCAGTCTGGGTGATTCTTCTTAACGTTGATTGCAGCCTTGATAACAGCCTTTGTCTGCATCTTAGCGATCTCAGGATATGTTACTGCAAGACGGCAGCCACGGTGACCCATCATTGGGTTGAACTCGTGAAGTGAAGCGATGATAGCCTTTATAGTCTCAACAGGCTTGTTCTGTGCCTTAGCAAGAGCCTCGATATCAGCCTCTTCTGTTGGTACGAACTCGTGAAGTGGTGGGTCAAGGAATCTGATAGTAACAGGGTTACCCTCAAGTGCCTCATAAAGAGCCTCGAAGTCAGCCTGCTGCATTGGCTCGATCTTAGCAAGAGCAGCTTCTCTCTCTTCAACTGTATCTGAGCAGATCATCTCTCTGAATGCAGCGATTCTCTCAGGGTCAAAGAACATGTGCTCTGTACGGCAAAGACCGATACCCTCAGCACCCAGCTCTCTTGCCTTCTTAGCGTCAGCAGGAGTATCTGCGTTTGTTCTAACCTTCATTGTTCTGAACTTGTCAGCCCAGCCCATGATTCTGCCGAACTCGCCAGCGATTGTAGCGTCAACAGTTGGAATGATACCATCATAGATGTTACCTGTTGAACCGTCGATAGAAATGTAGTCACCCTCGTGGAACTCCTTGCCTGCGAGTGTGAACTTCTTGTTAGCCTCGTCCATAACGATATCTGAGCAGCCAGATACGCAGCATGTACCCATACCACGAGCAACAACGGCAGCGTGTGATGTCATACCGCCTCTAACTGTAAGGATACCCTGTGAAGCCTTCATACCTGTGATATCCTCAGGTGATGTCTCAAGTCTTACGAGAACGACCTTCTCGCCTCTCTCGTTCCAAGCCTCAGCGTCATCAGCTGTGAATACGATCTTACCACAAGCAGCTCCTGGAGAAGCGCCAAGACCCTTGCCCATAGGAGTAGCAGCCTTGAGTGCCTTTGCGTCGAACTGTGGGTGAAGAAGTGTATCGAGGTTTCTTGGGTCGATCATTGCAACAGCCTCTTCCTCAGTTCTCATGCCCTCATCAACGAGGTCACAAGCGATCTTAAGAGCAGCCTGTGCAGTTCTCTTACCATTTCTTGTCTGAAGCATATAAAGCTTACCGTGCTCAACAGTGAACTCCATATCCTGCATATCTCTGTAGTGATCTTCAAGTGTCTTACAAACCTTGTTGAACTCAGCGAATGCCTCTGGGAACTTCTGCTCCATTTCAGAGATGTGCATTGGTGTACGAACACCAGCAACAACGTCCTCGCCCTGTGCGTTTGTAAGGAACTCACCGAACAGACCCTTAGCACCTGTAGCTGGGTCTCTTGTGAATGCAACACCTGTACCGCAGTCGTCACCCATGTTACCGAATGCCATGGACTGAACGTTTACTGCTGTACCCCATGAATAAGGGATATCGTTATCTCTTCTGTATACGTTAGCTCTTGGGTTATCCCATGAACGGAATACAGCCTTGATAGCGCCCATGAGCTGCTCCTTAGGATCAGTTGGGAAGTCAGAACCGATCTTAGACTTGTACTCAGCCTTGAACTGGTTAGCCAGTTCCTTAAGATCCTCAGCGTTCAGCTCAACGTCCTGCTTAACGCCCTTCTTAGCCTTCATCTCGTCGATAAGCTCTTCAAAATATTTCTTACCAACTTCCATAACCACGTCAGAATACATCTGAATGAATCTTCTGTAGCAGTCCCAAGCCCATCTTGGGTTACCAGACTGAGCAGCGATAGTCTCAACAACTTCTTCGTTAAGACCGAGGTTAAGGATTGTATCCATCATACCAGGCATTGATGCTCTAGCACCTGAACGTACAGAAACGAGGAGTGGGTTCTCCTTGTCACCGAACTTCTTGCCTGTGATCTCTTCCATCTTTACAATGTACTCGTTGATCTCTGCCATGATCTCAGGATTGATCTCACGGTTGTCCTCATAATACTGAGTACAAGCTTCCGTTGTGATCGTAAAGCCCTGAGGAACAGGGAGACCGATATTTGTCATCTCAGCAAGGTTAGCACCCTTACCGCCGAGAAGCTCTCTCATGTTGGCATTACCCTCAGAGAAAAGATAACAATACTTCTTTGCCATTGGTTTTTTACCTCCAAAAATTTTTTTGAATTCCGAAGCGTGCGGACACAATTATCCCGTCGCCCACGGTTACATATATATTATAACAGATTTAAAGCCAAATTACCATAGGTTTTTCTCACTTTTATACATAAAATCTTATACAATATTTGCTCTCTTTTTATGTGCAATATGACAGTTTTTAAATATCAACACAAAAAAAGCCCCGCTGAAAAACAGCAGGGCTGAAATGTCTATTTTGTCGGTGGAAGCAGCTGCTACCTCTGCAGAAAATACCTACTTATGTCCGATACCGCAGACAAACGGCAATTTATGATATGCTGTACATTTATAATGCGCTGAACGGGGTGCGCCACGCTTATTTCTAAGCCACCTATATCATACCATATCCGCAAGCATTTGTCAACACCAAAATGCAAAATAAAAAAGCCCTGCTGAAAAACAACAGGGCTGAAAAGTCTATTTCGTCGGCTGGAAGCAGCCGCATTACTGCGGAAAAATAAGCTACTTATGTCCGAACTCAGCAGACTCGCTGAAATATATCTGGTTTATTAAACAACTATATTATAGCATATCCGCAAGCATTTGTCAACCCTATACCACCTGAAAAAGATAAAATTTCAGATAATCCGTTTCAGGCACATTGAGAAGTATCGGGTGGTCAGGGGCTTGCTGTCTTGCTTCAATAAGCTTGAGCTGAACGCCTGCGTCCTTTGCAGCACTCATTACCATTTTCACAAACAGCCTGTTCTCCATAAAATGCGAACATGAGCAGGTGGCAAGATATCCACCCCTTGGCAGAAGTCTCATTGCCCTGTAATTTATCTCCTTGTATCCCCTCTCAGCGCTTCCAACTGTCTTTCTGCTCTTTGTGAAAGCAGGCGGGTCGAGGATTATCATGTCATAATCAGCCTTTTCTTCAAGAAGCTTCGGGAGCAGGTCGAAAACGTCTGCGCAAAGAAAATCCATTCTGTCCGTCAAACCGTTTCTCTCAGCATTCTCCCTGGCCGTATCAACAGCGAACTGTGAAACGTCCACCGCTGTAACGTGCCTTGCACCGCCCATTGCCGCATTGAGTGCGAACGAACCTGTGTGGGTAAAGCAGTCAAGGACCTTCTTGCCCTTTGCTATCTTCGACACCGCAAGGCGGTTATATTTCTGGTCAAGGAAAAATCCAGTTTTCTGACCGTTCTCAACATCGACCTCATAGCGTATGCCATTCTCCGTTATCTCAGTGATATTTGACGGTGGCTCAGGGAGAAATCCAGCACTATACCAGCCCTTGTACTGCTCCAAGCCCTCCAGCTTTCTGATAGCGACATCGTTACGCTCCATTATGCCCGAAACTTTAACTCCGTCTTTTGCAAGCTCCTCCACAAGCAGCCTGAATATCATATTCTTTATCATATCCATGCCATAGGAAAGAACCTGCGAAACAAGTATATCCCCATACTTGTCGATAGTCAGCCCCGGCATGCCGTCAGCCTCACCAAAAATAAGCCTGCAAGCCGAAAAATCGTCCCCCATAACAGTTTTTCTGTAATCTATAGCATAGCGGATACGTCTGCGGAAAAAATTTTCCGAGAAATTTTCATTTGCGTTGTCAGATAAGATCCTTATCCTTATCTTGCTGTTAAGGCTGAGAAAACCAGTTCCAAGATAAGAGCCTTTTTCAGAGAAAACATCGCAAAGCTCGCCGTTTTTCAAACCCTCAGGCTCGTTTCTCAGTTCGTCACAATACACCCACGGGTGACCGTTTTTCAGGGACATTTCCCCTTTTTTCGATATAGTGAACGCAGGATAGATTCTTTTGCTTTTCATTATTATACCTCACAATCAAGATTTGTCGATTTGTCAGATATAATTATACCACAGCATACCCATTTTTGCAAGACGATACGCAACAATAACAAAACGTAGAGGACAGCGTCCCGATAGCCATGTCCCACAGCAATAAAAATATGTATCACCGCACCCGAAAATTTTTCAGATGCGGCGTTATATGGGGGATTATAACATCAGCACTTTGTATTACAAAGCGCCAAAATGAAGAAAGCTTATTTGTCAGCAGGGTCAATAAACTCGATAGGGTCTATCCACTGACCGTTCTTTTTCAAGCCAAAGTGCAGATGAGAAAGCTCTGCCACTTCCGCCTGAGCAGTGTCGCCCACAGCACCTATGACCTCCCCTGCATTCACCTCGTCGCCCTCCTTGACGGACATTTCCTTTGACAGATTGTAGTAATGCCCTACAATGCCGTTTCCATGGTCGATAGTCATGCAGTCGCCCCACAGAGGGTCGTCCCATATCTTTGTGACAGTACCCTTGTTCATCGCCTTGACAGGCTCGCCAAGGTCAGCTTTGATATCAACGCCATCATGGGTTTTCCAGTAGCCGAGAGTTTCCGACTTCACCAGCTCGCCATTAGAAAACGGCTCTAATATCTCACCGTTCACAGGCATAACATTTGGCTGCGTCTGAATGTCCACATCCGGCTTGGAGCTTTCGTCCTTTTTAACGTCCGTTTTCTTGTTATCAGCCTGCTTTGGCGCAGTGCTGTCAACGCTCGAAATAGTCAGATTGTCGGTGATATCCTCCATAGCCTTGTTATATGCAGCTATACCCGCACCGCCAAGAGCCAGCAGACACGCCGCAAGTGTAATGTAAACACCCTTCGCTCCCAGAGCCTTGCCTGCGTGTGAATTTCTGATACTGAATTTTTTCATACACACAAAACCTTTCTCCGATATGATTTCCGCAGCCACTGTTGCGCCCACGGCAGTCTTATGCTATCGGCGGCATAAGTCCTCTGGCATTATTTTTGACATATACGGGTAAAATATTCACAGCAAAATAAAAATACCGCACCCAAGCTTTCACCCAAGTGCAGTATTTCCTATTTCCGATCACATTTATGTAGGAGACGGTGTCCTCGACGTCCCACAAAGTCCAAATTGTCCCTATCCGTTTGGTATCTTTCTTTTGTCCTCTCAGCCTTACCTATCCTGCGGTTTTTTCCTCACAAACTTATACACAACTCCTGCGATACCATGCACCGCCGCAACTCCTGCCAGACAAAGGCAGACTATAACATCATAGCGGCTGTTGTCAGCACCTTTCACCGAAACTATCTCAGACAGTTTCATGCCGTTCCATGCATTGCTCAGCACAGTCATTGCCGCTACCCATACCGCAGATGCCACAAAGCAAAGTGCACCCTTGAAAAAGTCGTTCACCTTTAGATACCTTATAATAAGGAACACAGCCCACACCAATGCCACACAAGCCACCGTCGCCATCATGCCGTCACGAAGATCTACCACGTCACCGTATTTCAGCGTACCATAAATAACGCAGGCAAAAGTCAGTACCGAATCCGCTGCCATGCAGATAAGCCCCTTGCTATTTCTCACATACTTTTCAAGCTGTTCACTTCTCAGCACAAAAGGCAAAAATACGATAGCCTCCCCAAGGAGCGTTCCAAGCACCGCCATAACAAACCAATCCCCGTGAGAATAAATGCACCCTGCGGCGTAAAGAAGCACAAGCGAGACCGTCGCAGAACCTAACGTCCATAACGCCCTGTTTTTCTTCACAAGCACAGGCACATTGATGAAAGAAAACGTTAGCATCAGCGACGTGATAAGCACCATGAACCAACCTATACCGCCATGAGCCACATTATAAATAAAGCTCGGTATTATCGCCGCAAGATAGCCTATCCCAGTTATGATAGTGTACCCCCGAACAAAGCTTTTATAACTTCGCGCCATAAACTCAGCCTCTCTCTGCTGATTGTCCTCGCTCGCCGTGCAAAGCTCGTGCTCAGAAATGCCCAGCACCCTGCAAATTCCCGATATCATCGTTATATCAGGATATGATACCCCTCTCTCCCACTTGCTCACTGCCGACTCAGTAACATAAAGCTCCTTAGCAAGGTCTTTTTGAGAAAGCCCCAGTTCTTTTCTTTTTGATTGAATGAATTTTCCAAGAGTAATTTTATCTTCCATAGCATATCACCTTTCAATTTGTTCGGAGTGCACTCTCTATGGTCAACATTATAGCCCACGGCTTTGAAAAAGTCAACAAAATCGGGCTGGACTGTCAGTCAAGCCGCCTATCTACGCACTTTTTCGCATCTTTTTCATCTTATCACTGCACTATCCACACCCACAAAACAGCACAAAAAATCGCCCTGCTAAAAAGCAAGGCGTTGTTGGAGCGGGTCAGAGGGGTCGCACCTCCATCTCCTTTCAGGAAGAAAAGTATTCTGGTAATTGAAATAAACCCGCAAAAAATATGAAGTCCTTACTTATCGTAAGGACTTTTTTTGGAGCGGATTACGAGGCTCGAACTCGCTACCTCCACCTTGGCAAGGTGGCGCTCTACCAGATG
>OHSN01000173.1_pt1 | contig 36808 bp, 22 predicted proteins | sample 1578691 | NCBI WGS metagenome assembly OHSN01 (sample SAMEA3879551, study PRJEB24766) | human gut metagenome | biome: human-associated habitat; feature: feces | place: USA | collected 1985/1987 | reverse complement strand
AATATATTATATATAGTATATCTTTGTTCATGTAATAATATTCAACTATAAATAAATACTAATATGGCTGTTGAAAAAGTTGTTATACCTGATGATGAAACTCAGGAGCAAAAACAAGAACGTCTTCGTAAAGAATTAGAAGAACGTAAAGCTAAGGAAGCTAAAGAAGCTCAAGAAGCTGAAGAACGATGTAAAGCTGAAGAGGAAGCTGCTCGTAAGAAAGCTGAAGAAGAAGGTGATAAGGGTGGTTCTACTGGTAATGGTGAAGAAGAAACTGAACCGGAACAAGTAGAAATTGATGGTACTCTTTACACACTTGATGATAACGGAAACGCCGTAGATGATAACGGTGAAATTAAGTTCACAAAAGAACAAATTGATGCAATGTCTGATGAAGATTCTAATGAATTAGACGGTGATTATATCGAAGCTATTTCAAAAGCAAGTGGCATTGTTATTAAAGATGAGAAAGGTGAACCTGTTAAGTTTGAACCTACGATTGAGGGTTTTGCTAAACGTGAAGCTGCTGTAAAAGCTCTTGGTGAACGAGAGGGTTTTGCAAAAGGTTTTAACGAGTTTTTAGCTAACAATCCTGATATTGCAGCTCTTGTTGAATATAAGATTAAGTTCGGTACAATCGAAGGTTATTCGGCAAATGTAGATTATAGTAAAGTTGAAATCAAAGATGATGATAACTTACTTGCTGATTTAATCTATAAAGCTGAAATTCAAAAAGGTACTTCTCCGGAACGTGCCAAACGAATTGTTGAGTTTGCAAAAGCAAATAACACTCTTAAAGATGATGCAACTGAAAGTCTTAATTGGTTGCGTAAAACTCAAGAGAGTGAAATTAAAGCAATTCGTGAACGTGAGGCCAAAGAAATGCAGGCTGAACTTGAAAAAGAAATTAAATACTTTGGTGTTTCTTATGAAGATGACGGTACTGTCAAAGTTCATAATGCACCGGGTAGTCTTTATGATTTAATTGTTGTTAAAGGTCAGATTGGAGAATATGCTCTTCCGAAAGAAGGTCTGAGAATTAAGACAACTGATGGTGAGAAACTTATTTCTCGTCAAGAGTTATTTGATTATTTCTCTCGTCCTGTTCAAGAGATTAATGGAATGGTTTATAGTCAAGCACAGATTGATGAAATTAATCGTCTTTCTAATCCTGCTGAATTGGCTATGCGATTTATTATGAATCTTGATGGTGGAGTTGACCAACTGATTAAAGCTGAACTTGCTAAAAAAGAAGTTAAACGTCTTCGTTCATTAGCAAGTAAGACTGGTAAAAACAATGGCAATCCTAAGATTCATAAGATTGCAAAGGATGATAAAATTGTTTTACCTATTAAATAAAGCAAATGTTCTTGCCTTATAATAATAACTTAACCAAAAATCTAATTTACAATGCGTGAAATTGGAACTGTAAAATTTGACTCGAATCAATATACAGATGCTAATATGCTTCTGAATTTTGATTTGATTGACCCTGTTAAACTTAATCGTAATCTTACTTATCTTTGGGGTAAGGATAGTGACAAGTATCCTCTTCTTACTCTTACTGAGGGTCAGGGTGCTGTTACAACAAAAGTTAAGCTGAATGGTGGTGATACTCAATATACTTGGGAAATTGCTCCTCGTCAGCGTGTTACTTCTCGTTTGAAAAAGCTGGTATCTGATAAAAGTGCTATTCAGCCTTACGGAACTGTTGAGGTTGAAATGGAGGATAATTGGTTTATTTATCAGCACACGGCTATTGCTCCTTCGGGTATGCAATGGCGTATTCAGAATGAGGGTATTGCTACTTCGACTGGTGGATACGTTTATCGTTTTACCAATATGTCGGGTGCTCCTATCTCGGCTGATGCTGTTGCAAAAGACTTCATTAGTGGTGCTATTTGGGCATTAGGTGCTTCGACTATTCCGGGTAGCAAGTCTGACGGAAACCGCTCGAATAACCAGTCGTTCAGCAAGGCAACCAACCAGTATGGTTACTACCGTTTCTCGAAAGAGATTGCTGGTAACATGGGTAATAAGGTTGTTAATATTGCCTTTGATACTGCATCCGGTGGTGAGCGTAGTCTGTGGATGCCTTACGAAATGAAGATGTGGGAAATCATGCGACGTGAGATGCTCGAAGAGGACTTGTGGTTCTCGGAGTACAACCGCGATTCGAATGGTATTATCCACTTAAAGGATGAGAAGACTGGTGAGGCAATTCCTCGTGGTGCTGGTGTTCTTGATATTCTCAAGGCCGTTGGTAATTATGAAACGTATTCTGTTCTGACACTTAATCGTTTCGACCGTATCATCACTCGTATCTTTGACAATCGTATTGATTCTACCGTTGAGGAACTTGTTCTTTATTGCGGTAAAGGTTTCGCACGAATGTTCAATGATGCTATCTATTATGATGCTCGTCTTAAGAATTACTTTGTAACTCTTGGTGATAACGAGATTAAGAGCGATGGTGAGATGATGTCTTATGGTAAGTATTTTAACCGTTATAAGATGTTTAATGGTAAGATTCTTACTGTTAAGATTGTTGATATGTTCGACCACGGTATTCGTGCTCGTCGTGACCGTGAAGCCGGTAATATGTATCAAGGTCTGCCTATTACTTCTTATAGTGCTGTATTCCTTGACCATACTATGGGTTCGAATGGTGAGCGTAATATTAAGTTTGTTTGTGAAGAGGGTCGTGAGTATAAAGTAGGTGTCTATAAAGGTATGGCTGAACTGCCTGCTTCGTGGGGGCTTGCAAGTGGTACTCAACTGTCGGATACGAAGGATATTGCTTCTTATGAAGTTCTTGGTTCGCAGGGTATCAATATTGATAATCCTACTACTTCGTTCTGGCTTGATTTAGCTCTGAACTAAACACCCAATTTGAGTAGTAATAATCGAAAGGTTATTACTACTCATTAACATATAAAAGATTGAATAACTTAAAATGTTAAAAATATGATTAAAGTTAATCGTTCAGTTCGTATTGAATGGAGGAACAATCCTTCTTCTTTTGAACTTCGGAATAAAGATGCTTTCAAAACTGACTTTCTTCGTCTTGGTTCTGCTATTCGTCCTGTTAATGAACTGCTGAGCCGTAGTGAGGAAATGCGAGTTCTTCTTCCTACTGTTGTTGGTGTATCTCCTATTGATAGTTCTTGGCAAGAACGAATCACTACATACTTAAATGATTTTCTTCTTGAGATTCCTGTTCATGGCTTAGAGTTCGATACTTCTTACGTTTTAGATTTAGGTAATCCTGCTCTGAAAAGTAATATCGACGAACTTATTGGTAAACTTAAAAAAGCTGATAAGATTAAGAATGAAACTGGTTCGGAACTTGAAGCTATTGTTCTGAAACGGATTAAGGAACTTGATGAAACGGAACTTTATAAGTATGTTACTTTTGTTAATATTCCCGATTATATTAGTTGGAGATATTGCCTTTTAAGTAGCAAGGTTGCTAATAAGGTTGAAGATATTAATAAGAGCGTCAATATTCAATTTTATCTTACTTCGGATAGTGAGCGTAAAGCACTCAAAGCTGCTCGGACGAAACTTCGCACTGATGCTCTCAAGAAATATACGGAGCTTATTAATAATCCGAATAGCGCACTTATCGACAATGTTGTTGTATCGACAGGTAGCGTAGGTGATTATTCAGAATTTATGGCAATGACTGCCGATGATAAGCAATCTGTTCTTCTTGAACTTATTGATAGTGACCCGCAGAAGTTTATTAGTATTGTTGATGATAAACATCTGGAGATGAAAGCTAAGATTACTATTTATCTTTGGATGAATATTATTCGACAGCTTCCGAATAGTTCTATCATTGTCGATGCTTCTAATCCGGAAAATGTTATTGGTAATAATATTAATGATGCTATCTCGTATTTTTCGAATGATAACAACAAAGGTATTGTTGCCGAGTGGAACGCGAAGTATCGTAGTTTGAAAGGTTAGTCATGTATGAAACGGTAAAAGAGTTACACATCGAAATAGAGCAACGAATACAGCAGATAACATCTAATAGACATCGGAGTATTGCTCCTCAGTTTATTGATATGATGCTGAATCGAGCTGCCGTTAAATATATACAAACTAAATCAAATAGGAAAACTAATTATAAAGGCGAAGGTCTTGAAGATAGTAAAAAACGTGTAGATGATATTCAATCATTAAAACGTGAAACACCGTGGCTTAAACTTAAACGCGATAAGCAAGATGCGGATTATCCAAATAGAGCTTTCGTTATTCTTCCGGGTGATTATCTAAAACTTATTTCTTCTACTTCTCGATTAACTTATGGCAAAGCTCGACTTGTTGAGAATTTACATGAGGTCTATCCTGATGATGAAGTTAAGAATTTATATTATCATCTAATTGATTTGTCTAAAATTGCCTTAACTGGTGATGAATTTAATGGACAAATTATTGTTAATGGGAATGAGATTGATATTTCAGATATTCTTTCTCTTTATGATAGTGATTCAGATAAGATTGATTTGTATGAAATTGCAGGTTTAACTTGTGATAGATTACGTCAAGCTCTTTCTAATGAATATAATGTTTATTGGGAGAATCTGATTGGTCGTTATTATAAAGATTGTATTATTATTACTTCTAATGCAAAAGATGAAATTGCATTAAAAGTTAATGATATAGACATTCCTGTTATTACTTATAATACTACTTATGACGAGTTCGTAAATGTAGGAAATAAGTTTTCTGAAAATGATTTAATTGCTACCGAAAATATTCGAGCTACTCTAAATAACTTCTATGGTAATAAAAATAGACATCTTAATCCAATAAGTGAACTTGTTGATGATAGGCTGTTTGTTTATTATGGTGATGATTTTTGTGTTGATGCGGTTAAGATTTCATATATTAAGAAGCCACGTCTTTTTAATATTGATATTAACCAAATGTCAGATATGGAAGTTACACCTGATTTCATAGATAATGTAGTTAGCGATATTCTTCTTGTTCTTAAAGATGACAGTTTTAGTGCTGTTAAACAACAATCAAATTTAGAATAGAAAATGAAAAGTGTAATTGTCGCAAATGATTTTCTGACAACACTTGCTAATAATGATGTTAGCAAGCTGACTCGCGGACAAGCTGTTCTTCTTAATTCGGCTGGTAAAGTCGTTGCAGCTGCTTCGGATGTCAAGGATGACGAAATGTTGCAGTTTGTTCTTGGTCTTGGTGATGGCAAGGTTAAGCGCGGCGTTTGGATTAATCCTAAGTGGTCGAAGCAACATAAGGAAAAGTATCTTGCTCCTGCTGGTAAAACGTATAAGTTTACGAATCTCGTAGCTAATCGTGGTATTGGTTATCAAGGTTTCGATGCTGAGGTTATTATCTCGTGCAAGCCTATTAATTCTTTTGGTGGTTATCCTTTGGAAGTTTACAATGCCAGCGTAACTATCAACGGAATTGATGAAGCAAGTGCAGATATTATTACTCGTCTGAAAGTTGAGGTTGAAAAGACTTTAACTAAGATTAACGCTCGTTTTGGTGCTGATAGCATTACGATTGATGATTTTACCGGAGCAAGTGTTACGTTCACTGGCGCCGCAGGTTTTGAGTATTATGTGACGTTTGATGGTATTCTTCGTGCTACGCTTGAAGAGGGTACTGAGAATCAAACTCCGGTTGGTACTTATGACCAAGTTGCTAAACTTGAAAAAGAAGCAGATGTTGCCGGTGTAGGTTATAATCCTAATTTCAAGGAATATGACCGTGTTTATGGTGATATTTTTACAGCTACCGAGGGTGTTATGTATGACACTTATGTAATTACTTCTCGTGCTGATTTCACACATCCCTTTAATTTACATACAGAGGGTTTACAGGTTACTCAATTTATTGCTATTGACAATACCAAGAGTACTGCAATTACTGCACTTGAAGGGGTATTAGCACTCATTAAGTAAGAAATTGATTTGTTAAAAATGTAACCACAAGGATAACTCCTAATGCTATTAATTGTGGTGTTAGGAGTTATTCTCTTAATGATGCTAATGTTATGTGACAAGTGGGCGTGCAACCTCCTGCCCCACCGGGGAGCGAGGCCGCAGGCCGAGCCATACAAGTTGCACCATTATTATTATTAATCGTCATATAACAATAAATACGATTAGTATTATGATAAAGAAAATATGGAATAAAATAACTACTTTTTTAAGTGGTTATTATTCAGAACATAAAGACGATATTATTATTGGTTTCGTCATTGCTACTGTCGTAGGTATTTTATTTAAGGCTACTGTTGCTACTTGGTTTATGAGTTTATGGATTACATTAGCTTATCAAATCATTACTTGTGGTATTCAAGCTGCAAGAAAGAAAGCAATAACTGGTCTTAAAATCCATCCTATTATTATTAACTTTGTAGTTGGAGTATTTATTTCGTTATTGTTCTTGGTATGGCAGTAATTAATCTTCGAAATGTTGTAGCGCTCGGTGTGCTTGAAGATGGTGTATATCCGAGTGTTTATAATGGCCAAACCGGAGAATATATTGGTACAGTAGATGGTGAAGGTGCTGGTGTTAAAACAGTTCCTACATTATATATGTACTATCGAAAGAATGGCCACCTATATTTATATAGGACAAAGGAGAGGATTGAAATAGACTTAACTAATGTAACTGCTTACGATAATAGTGCTCTATTTAAGCTAACTGAAAAATCTGATATTAGTTCTGCAAAGATTACCGAGTTTGAATCTCGAAATATTGATGTAGGACATTATGAATATAAAGTTCCGTGGGTTAAATCAACTCAACAATATCTTTATATACTTGTACCGATTGTTCGTTCTATACATACAATTACAGTACAAGGTATCATAAGTAATCAGATATTCACTCTCACTGGTATTTATGTTCACGAGGGTAAATCTTGGTGGATTTATCGGACGAATGTAAAGACCAATTTTGATTTTAATGATGCTGTTAATGAGATTCTTGATGTTCAAGTATATGTTCGTGAGCTTACAGCTGAGGACTTAAATCCTATTGAACAACTTACAAAACTTTTATTTGAACATATTAATAATAAGTTTAATCCTCATGAGGTAACAAAAGAACAAGTTGGTCTTGGCAATGTTGATAACACTGCCGATATGGATAAACCTGTATCTCGACCTCAAAAAGAGTACATTGATGCTCTTGAAAATAGGGTTAAAGGTTGGTTCAAACAGTTGAATGTTTGGATTAACAATCATGTTACAGAAGTTAATAAGAAGTTTCAAGATGTTTGGGCTGCTATAAACAAGAAACTTGATAAAGAAGATTACGAGAATGATAAAGATAATTTCAACGCTCATATTCGTAATTATGATAATCCTCATAGAGTTACTGCCGCACAAGTTGGTTTGCCAACAGCCGCAAGTGATATTGAGAAATTAAAACAAAAAGCTCAAGAACTTCAAGGTTTGCTTATTAATAAGCAAGATAAAACTTCTGAAGAACTTGTTACTGATAACAAACGTATTGTAGATGCTATTAATGAGATTTATGGTATTGTTGTAGAACACAATAATCATGTTCGTAGCAACAGTATTAATCAAATTGAAGTTACAAGCGAGATTCCTACTACGTTTGAAGATGGTACACTTTGGATTCGTATTCCTCGAAATGAAGAAGATTATATAACAATTAAGATTGAAGCTGTTCCGGTTGATTCTACTATACGAATGATTAATTCGGAAGGTAAAGAATCGGCAGGTGTTGGTAGTGCAAGTCTTGAATGTTTAATTCAAAGTCGTTTACATTATATTGTAGAAAAAGAGAATTACATTACAAAAGATGTTTATGTCGATGTAGGTGTTGAAGATACGACAATTAATGTTGTTCTTACACCTAAGACTAAAAAGACATTAACTGTAAATGCAACTCCTGATAATGCTTTAATTATATTTACTGATAAATCTTCTAATGTAGTTATTGCTCAAGGTACTGGTACTCTTACATATGAAACTTATGACCCGCGTGATATTTTAATTCAAGTTGGTGCAAGTGGATATGAAACTTACGAAGAGCGTATTACATTAGATGAGAATATAATTCGCGATATTACTCTTACAGCTCTACCAGTTGAACAAGGTGCTGTAAGTCTTACGGTAGTTGATAGCGAAACAAAGGCCAAAATAGCCGCATACGTTTATGATAAAGACACGGGTGGTATATTAGGTCAAGTCACAAAAGATACGCCGTTACAACTCACCGGAGATGTCAATACGAGCCGAATTTTGAGGTTTGTTTCGTCGGGTTATATAGAGGTTGAACAACTGGTAACTTATGCAATTCCTACCGCAGAAGTTACTGTTGAAATGGATAAAGTTCCAGTTCAAAGTGGTACTATCTATGCAACTGCTGTAAATACTGAATCTACTGCTTTAGACGGTGTTACGTTTGAGTATAAGCTCAGTACTGAAAGTAGTTGGAAATCTCTTGGTAATGATGAATCAACCACTGGTAAATCTGAGGTTGTTACAGCTCCAGTTGGAACAAGTGTTGATTTCCGAGCTTCTAAAACTGGTTATATAACCAATACTGGAACTGGTGTTATTACTAATAGTGAATCGAGTGTTACTATTGTACTTGAAGAGGTTCCGCCTGAACCTACAACTAAGGAGTATTACATATATGTAGGTGATAGTGAAACACATCAACCTATTCAAGGTGATACAACTGCTTATTTGTGGGTTACTGACAATTGGGTTAAACAAACTCTTAGCGGTTCTTTCAAAGGTTTTACTTATACTGGTGAACCCGGTAGTACTATTAAAGTTAAATTTGAATCGGTTGGTTATGATACATTAGAACAAGATGTTACATTACCGACTGATGGTGTTGAGCCTATTCAAATAGGTTTATTAATGGTTAAGGAAACTCCTCCTGAACCTACTACTAAGGAATATTTCGTATTCGCTGCTACTGAGAAGAACGCACCTGTTGAAACAGTTACTGCTGCTTCTGTATTAGTTGATAGTGAATGGATTCCTCAGGATTTACGAACTGTTGTAGCAAGTATTGGATTTAACCATACTGCTATACCGGGAACTGTTATTAAAGTCAAATTCGTTGCTACTGGATTTATTACTGAAGAAATTAATGTTACTCTTCAAACTGAAAGTGATGAATCTTTAATCGTACCTGTTACTCTTCGTTTTGAGGACGGTATTGATTATATGCAAATAGAAGGTGATGGTATTGAACATCCTATATTTAGGGTTGGTGATGTCGAATCTAATTAACGGTTTAATAATATGAAAGAATCAGTAATTCGTAAAGTATTTTGTGCCTTAAACTGGCCTCCGAAAACTGGTGCTTTTCAGAAGTTAATTACTTTTGTAGTTGAAGGTTTAGCCACTAAGGCTGAATCTTCAACTGTTCAACAATTACAAACAAAAGTAGAAACTCTTGAAGGTACTGTTAATACATTACAAGAAACTGTTACTACTTTAAGTGGTAAAGTAAGTACATTAGAGAGTAATTATACTTCTTTGGAAAGTCGTGTAACTGCTCTTGAAATACCACAAGGTTAATATTAATCTACAACTATGGCACAACTTAATCTTCTTGAACGAGCTACAGAAGCTGTCGTAATGCTTAATGGTAATCGTCGGCAGGTTCTTGATATGTGGCTTAATGGTAAAAAAGTTTGGCCAATAGATGAACCTGTTGTAGAATTAGCTGTTGATAAAACTCTTGTTATTCTAAATAAAGATAATAATTATCATGATACCATAACTGTTTTCGCAAGTGATACAGCTGAATGGGAATTTGGTAATTAGTTTGTTATTATAGTTAATCGACCAAAAAAAAAAACAAATGGCAACTATTCCGAGTTATTTATCATGGGTTCCTAAAACTGGTACTGGAAATGCACAGATTAAGATTAATTCTGTGAATCCTTATACTGGTCGTACGGATAGAAGTACTTCAGTTCCCGGTAAGATTGTCGGAAAGTCTAACGCAGTTACAGTCACAGTTCTTGAAAAGGCTGCTGATGAATTTATTACTCCCAATGGTTTAACTATTAATGTTGCTAAAGGTGGTGAAACAATTCATGTAACTGGTAAGTCTAACTCGAAACTTCTTACGTTTACATGGAAAACTAACTTCGGTATTGCAAAAGTAACATCATTTAAAGTTAATGGTAGTACAACAGCTACGTCTGGTACTGCTATTACTGGTGACCCCGGTGCTACTGGAGAATATACTTATGATGTTACTGTTGTTGTACCGAAGAATGAAACTATTAAAGCTCGTTCTGCAACTCTTGAAATCAAGGGTGAAGGTACGAGTGTTGTTAAAACTATTACTATTACTCAGGCTCTTGGTGACAGCTATCTGTATCTCAATTTGCAGGGTACAACTACCGCAACTGTTACTATTCCGAAGGGTGGTGGTGAGCAGACTCTGAGTGTTCTGTCTAATGACGAATGGACATTCGAACCTGCTGAATAAATTAATTAATCATTTATGAGTGTTATCACTAATAAATGGAATGACGGGAGTGGAGATTCAATTAATATTGAATCTCCCTCTTTTCAAGGAAATCAGACTGTTAAAATTTCATCACCTGTTCAAAAAGGTACTTCTAAAAGAAATATGAAGTTTATTGGAAAGTGTAAAAAAGATTCCAGTAAACAAGTTATTCTTACTGTTGAACAAGAAGCATCTACTTATACATATGATTTAACGTTAAATAGTGATAATACTGAAATTGCCGCAAAGGGTGGAACTGCAACTATTACAGCTGTACTTAAAACGTATCGTAATGGTAATTTAGTTAGTACAGATAATGTTACACCAGTTCTATCAGGAAGTGCTACTGGATTTTCTATATCTGGTACTAAGGTTATTGCAAGCAATCGAACTACAACTGTTGGTAGTAGGAGAAGTATTGTTGTAACTGGTAAGTATTCAAATACATTTGATGGTCAAACAGTATCATCAACTATTACTATTTATCAAGAAGCCAATGAGGCTTCTTATGGTGCTTTAACAGGTGGTTCTGTTTTAGCATCTGATATTCCTGCAAGTGGTGGAACTTCTTCAACCAATGTTACTAATATGTCGCAGACGATTAGTTATACATCTGGTTCGACTCGTGCTGGTACAGTTACTCATTTAAAAACAAGTGAAATTACAGTTTCTTCTCTTGGAACTACAGTTAAGGCAAGAACTAAGGTTGGACAAGTTACTGTAACTTATACTGGTGAGGGTGGTGCAACTGCCAATAAAACCGTTGATATTTATCAAGCTGAAAATAAAGTAACTAATAGCAATTACAATCCTCGAATTACTGCTTACGGAACTCCTACTATAAGTATCGGTAGTGGTTTGACAGCAGCTGGTGGTTCTGCAACTGTAAGTGCTTCTGTTACTAATACTGAAACTTATAATGCTTTGTATAGTTCGGGTGCTATTGGCCCGGATCAAACACGAAGCGTTGATGGTAGTGTATCACTTTCTAGGGTTGTTAATGTTAATAGTAGATTCAGTTTAATTGGAAATACGATTATTCATAGTAGTATGGGAACTTATGAAACTACTGATATTGTTGCTATAAAAGCTGTAAATAACGGAGATAGTTCTAAGTCGGCTACTGCTTCTAAGAGTATAACAAACAGTAAAACTGTTAAATCTATTTCTGGTGGTGTTTATAAATATGGTTATGTAACATCTGGTCCAATTACGAATGCTACGATTCCTGCAAGTGGTGGTTCTGCTACTGCTAAAGCTGGAAATGGTACTCAAAATTGGAGCAAGTCTGCTACTATTACTACTTATCAATATGATTCTGGTTCTACAAAAGATGTTACAACTGAAAATGCTTCAAGTGGAACAAATAATGTTTCACCGAGTATTGCTTCTATTGAAGCTACTGCATCTTCAAAAGGAACCACTGTTTCTTCTCAAACTACTATAAAGAGTCAACCTGTTATTTGGTCGGCTAATGGTGAATCTGCAGGTGCAACAATGTATATTTATCAAGAAGCTAACAAGATTGAATCCTATAATTACGGTAGTTGGAATATTGGTATTACAGCAAATCCTACAACTATTGCTGCATCAGGTGGAACTTCTACTATTACAGCAAGTTGTATGAGAACTAAAACTCCTGTTTATACATCAGGTTCTACTGGAACAGCTACTACTGAATCTGCAACTCCAACGTTAGCAATTAGTGGTGCTGGATTTACATTAAGTGGAATTACTGTTACAGCTTCAAAGAATAATGTTGCAGCTCGAACTGCTATTGTAACTGCTTCATATTCTGGAGCTACTTCTAAATCTGTTACTATTACTCAATTAGCTGGGCCTGATGGTATTGGTTATATGCAGATTGAAGGTAATGGTGTTGACCATTATATTTTCCAAGTTGGTCGTACACCAAATACTCGTTCTAATGATGTTCAAACTTTATCAGAAGAGCCTGTTGAAGTTGCAACAGAAACTAAATCTGAAAGTTTGTTTGCTAAAATTAAACGTATTGTTACTAATCTTAATTAATCAAATATGACACTTGCTTAAATCAAAGCACTATTCAAAACTGGTGCTATTCCGACTCAAAGTGATTTTGAAAGTCTTATAGATAAAATTCCTAATAACGAAGGGGGGAGGGGATATTGATTTAAGTAATCCTGCTAAACCTTATTTAAATGGTATTAGAACTATTATTGATGATAGTGAATCTTGTACTTATATAGCTATTATTGCTATAAAGGATATCGATGCAGAACAGTTCACCATACCCGTAGCTTTTAGAAGTTATACAACAGATATAGGTGATGAAGCTTTCTTATTTCAAGCATCTTATGGTGATCAAACGGAACAATTTGTACTTAGTGATATTAATGATTCTAATATACTTAAAGGAATACTTGAAGATCGTAATTGGGTTTCTATACCATTAAAAGAACCAAAAGTTCTCGAACCTTATATTGTTAATCTTAACAATGAAAAATATTATGTTATTAATCGTGTTTATCAAAATCAACTAATTTGTTGTACCACTATTCAACTATTAGATAGTAAATCTCCAACTTTATATATAGTTAAAGCCTGGGATTTATTAACACAAGCTGATTGGAATAAACTTAAAAACGCTATTGTAAATAATACGATTAGTTCTGATAATAGTCCTTTAACAAATTTTTTAACTAATAGATGTAAACAAGTTTAACCATGTCGATTAATTAATTGTGTTAATCGGCATTAATATAATTAAATTATGGCAACTAAAAGTCAGCTTAAACAATATTTTGAAACAGGTAAAATACCTACACAATCTCAATTTGGTGAACTTATTGATTTTATTCAACCTTTAATTAGTGATGATGTAACTGATAGACCTAATCAAACTTTACGATTTGGTGAAGATGGGACTAAACCTATTGTTAATGGTCTTCGTATAGTTCATTATCGCGATAATGATGATAGTATTTTTAATTTTTGGCTTTTTACAAACGCATCTAATGATAGTAATGAAAATGGTATTGCAGTACCGGTTTTTGCTATTTTGAGAATTACTGATATTGCACCGGGTATTCCAAGTGGTAATGATAAACTTCGATATTTTATTCCGGAAGCAGAACATATTACAGCTTGGGTTCAACAAGGTGTAGATTGTGATACTGCTCCGGATGTTGATATATTTAATGCTTTACAAAATTGGCCTTTTAAGGATTGGCCCGAAGGTGGTGGCTCTTCAAATGATTCTAATTTTAAAACTTGTGAAATAGGTTCTTCTGAAAGTGCTATTTTTGAAGTAGTTGAAGTTCTATATAATACTGAACGAATCAAAGTTCCTGTTTCTATAAGATTTTTAGATATTAGTAATCCTGATATAAGTACTCATTCTGTTTGGAATTTAAGAGAAGGTGCAGATATTGAAAATGTTCAAAATAATTGGAATAATATTCTTGCTAATTGGGAAGATTCTACTATTTATGATTTAGTTATTGAATTTAGAAATGATTATTTCGTAAATGGGGGGGGTCTTTAACTATTAATAGTGTAATTTCAGAACCGGGACAATATAACGTTGTTGTATTTGGTTATGATCCTACTACATTATTTACAGCTTTTGAATTAACATTAACGAGAGATACTAATGGACGTTTTATAATAGGTTTGTTAAAACAAACTGAATATATTGTTGCTAATGATCAAATTAGACCTAAGATTACATGGTTTTCACTTGCTGGTAAAGTTTTAGCTTATATGCCTTATTATACTGGCTCTAAAACTTTTGGTGATATTGTTTCTTTTGCAAGAGCTAATCTTAATAGTAATACTTCAGAACCTAATTTACAAATTTAATTCATTATAAGTTATGATTAAAGTCTATTGTAAATTCCTACCGTTAAAAGGATATTTATGTATGACAATATTATGGTGGTTAATCATACGAACTGAATACAAAGATAAGATTACTGAAACTGTTGAACGACATGAAACTGTTCATAGTTATCAACAAATTACTCTTTTTATTGTAAGTTTGTTGGTTAGTATCATATTAAGTCTTACTACAAATTATTCTTGGTGGGGATTACTTGCTACTCCTGCAATTCCTTTATTAGCTTATGTTGTTAGTTGGATAGTTGAAATTATATTACCTCCTTATAACAGAGCTTATAAAGATATTTGTTTTGAAGGTGAAGCAAGAAGTTTAGAATTTGATAAAGATTTTAGAAAGAAATTGTTTCCTTTTAGTTTCTTAAAATATATTCCAAATAAGAAATATGGTGGTCGATGAAATTGATGAATGGTAAATGGAACAACTCGTAGGACATTTTGTTGAGTTATTCAATACTCATTTCGATTTATCATTTATGCTTTGTGTGAATGTTTTGACATACATACTTATTAAAGCAATAGATGATATTAATGGTGATAAATCTGTTGGCACATGGACTAAACGACTGGTTATGTTAATTAGTTGTTTTACTATTGCCGCAGGATATGTAGCAGGTGGATATGAAAATACTACAATTCTTATTAATTCTGCTATTCTTGCACCAGTTGCTTGGAGTTGGATATTCAAACCGATTCTAAAAAAGATTGGTGTTGATTATAAACAAAATCATTAATTAATTAAGATAATTACTACTATGGCATGTGGTGGAAAGAAAGGTGGTAAAAAGACCACTGGTAAGAAAGTGAAGAAATAAATTGTTAGTAATATAACAATTTATATTGTTAAAGATTGAATTGAAATGGTGAGAGGTGTTACTAATATAGCACCTCTTTTTTATAGTGAATATAGTAGGAAATCGACTATTTTAACGTATATTTGTTAGTAGCTCAATATAATATACCTATTAATATTAATCCTTTTATACGCCTATTTATGTTCGATTATACAGCTATTATAGTAGCTATAATAACATCCATAAGTACGATTGCTGGTATTTATCTAAAAGAATGGTTATTTCCTAAACGTAAAGAACAAAAACTTACTATTGAAAAAAGTAGTTGTTATATAGAACTTGATAAGATATGTGCTTCTATTCGAGATACTATTCACGCTAATGCTGTTTATATTGCTTATTTTCATAATGGCGGTCATTTCATTAATGGTGTAGAAATGGATAAATACACTGTTGTTGGTGAAGATTATGATTGTTGTGTAGTATCTTATAAGAAATCTTTTAAGGATGTTCTCGTTAATAATTTTCCTTATTTATTTCATAATCTTCTTGTTAGAAATCGTCATTATTGTAATGATGTTAGTAAATATAAGTTTCAAGATAGATGTTATAAAGATGAACTTGAAAGTAGAGGTATGAAGTCTGCTTATACTTTTCTTATTAAAGACCCTATTAAAGAAACACCTATTGGTTTTATTTCTCTTGAATATAATATCGTAGAAGGATTTAATCCTGATGATGAAAAATATATTTGGAAAAAACAAAATACTATTGCTAATCTTTTGAATCTAAATAAGTAAGATATGGGAACACTTAATCAATATGCAGCTCGTATTGCAAACATGGTTAATCAACCTAATAATCACGAACTTAAAGAACGTGTTAAGGATATGATTAAAACTATGTTTGCAAATCGTATTCGACAAAGCGTTGAGAAAAATGGAATAGATGATATTCTTAAACTTACCTTTATTGCTCCTGTTGAAGAGTTGAAATATAGTGATATTCTTCCTACTGAATATCGAGTTGCTAATAAAATTAGATTGTTAGGAACAAAGTACAAAGTTCCTACACCCGTGCGCATACAAAGTGATGCGCCTTTTGCGTTTGTAGGTGATACTGTTGGTAATGGATATATGTATGAAAGTTCTATTACATCTCTTAAACTACGTCAAAGTGGGCGTCCAACCTGCTCTCCCACCGGGTATCCACGAGCTTATATTATATTAAATGGTCATATAATTATTGCTGAAAAAGTTGGTACAAAAGATATTGATGATAGACGACCAATTAATGAAGTAATGATTACAGGTATATTTGAAAATCCTGATGAAGTTCTTTCGTTCTTTAAGAATGAAGATGGTCAAGATATTGAATTACCTTTACCTAATGATATGCTTGAAGGTATAATTCAAGAAATACTTAAAACTGAATTTGGTATTTATCCTCAAGATTTGGATATTAAAACAAATAATAATAATCCTACTATTGCTCAACGTGGTAATGGTCAAGATTAACATCATGTTTCTATCATTATGGTTGATAACGAATATTATTGGAGAGATTTCGTTAAAGAAGTTCAAATACAACTTAATTCTTTAATTAAACAATTACATCTTGCTTATGAACGACGCAATGATTGTATTTATAATATCAAAGATAATCTTGCTAAATATCAAGAAGCCGGTGTTGATGTTTCAGTAGTATTCGATATTGATAATCGTAGTAAGATTTATTTTAATAAGAAACAAGATGCTTTACTTGGTACTAAACTAATGAGTTATATTCGTAGTTATAATTACTTAGTTTATGAACGTCTTGATAAACTTGATGATGATATAGAAACTCTTGCTGCTCTTAAAGAATTACCTTCTGAAATGTATACTTATATGCAAGATGAAGTTAATAATGAGATAGCTAATTTACTATGTAAAGGTAATAATTATTCTTTTGGTAGTTCTGTAGGTTACGTTTATGTTTATTATAAAAAGACGATGCCCGGTGATGTATGTAGTGTTGTCGATTGGGGTGCTACAAAAGACTTAAAAAAGAAATTGTTAGAACAAGGTATTAATATACGAACCACTGATAATCCAAATGGTATTCCTTATTTCATATATTATGATTACGACTGGTGTATAAAAGCTATATATCATAAAGTCAAAGGTCGAATACCACAAAGTGTCTATTATAAATTCAAATTTGGTCACACAAGTAGTGCTTACGAAAATGGTGAAAAAACTATTGACAGAACACCTTTTGCGATGAAAGGCAAAACTGTTGATGAAATTGCAACTAATCGAAGACTTAATTGTTTCAATAAAATTCTTGCAATTTGTTTTAATCATCCTGACGAAGCTATTAAACTATATCGAAATAATCTTCCTAAACAAAATAATGCTTTATGATTGATAATAATATATTTATTAGTAGTGCTACATTAATTCCAGATATGTATAACGATTATAATATACAAAGCGATGATTTTGTAAGTCGTTTTCCTATTTGGGTTGCAAATGCTTTAGAAGAACTTAAATTCATTCAAGCTTATGTTAATGTAGAAAAAGATATTGAATTTGATGACCATCGTTGTCAATTACCGTGGGATTTTCGTGGTGTGATTGATGTCATTATAAATAACAAAAAAGCTGTTCTTAAAAATTCAGCTGAATTTAACAAAGATACTATTACTGAAAAAGTAACAACTGTTCCGACATATACTCCTTATCCCGGTATTCCAAATGCAGATATAACAAGTCCCGGTGATAAAAATGATAGTTTTAATCATGCTTCTGTTGATAAAGAGCAACCTTATTATTACATTAGTAATAACTGGATTCATACTAACATTGATTATGGAACTATTCATTTAAGATATAGAGCTTTGCCTGTTGTTTATGACAGTATTATAAATATGGATGTTCCTCTTATTTATAATAATGGCCCTCTTAAAAAATATCTTAAACTTTATGTTCTTAAACAAATGTTATTAAGAGGTTATAAACATCCGGTTGTAAGTCTTACAGCAAACAATCCTTATACAAATCCTGCGATAGAACTCGATAGAATGAGAATACAAGTTCGAGTTTCTTGTAATAAATTTAGTAACGACCGTCGAGAGAATATTGCTACTATTCTTCGTACATTAGAATAATAGAAATTATGAAAGTTTTAGGTCTTGATTTAGATAATTCACCTTATATTGCACAAGATAAATCTTTACGATATGCTAAAAATATAACTATTGATAATAAAGGTCAAAGTTATTTTAATGAAAGAGGATTTGATTTCATAGGTGAATTAGATGATATTCTTGAAAATCATCCGACAAATCAGCATATCATTCCTTATATTTATAGTGATGCCGATAATCACAAATATAATATTATAGGTACAATTCCAACTAATGTTGGTGTTGTACTTTTTTGCGTTGTAGAACACTGGAATAATGCAGATAAATCTGATTTACAAACTAACGACGCTATTATATATCTTAATCTTGATGATAATAACCCAACTGTAAAACGTTGTCTGTATAGTACATCTGGTGCATTTGGATTCAATATTAATAGACCAATTCATGGAGATTATATATATAATTATAAAGAAAATTTAATTGTTACATTTACTGAGGGAACTGATGAATCAGCAAATGAAACAAGAATTATTAATATGACTGACCCGTTTTATGATGGTAACAATGGAGATGATACTGCGATAGGATATGACATCACTATTGATGAAGTTGATTCATTTAATCTTATTCCAAATGTTACTTATCCTGAACTTCAATTAGAAGTTAAAGACGGTGGTAATCTTAAAACTGGTGCTTATCAAATAGCAATTAAATATCGTCTTGATGATGGTACTTATACAAACTATTCTCCTTTGAGTACATCACTTATTGTTTGTGGTAATTACGAAGAAGATTATGCATTAGGTATCGAAATCAATAAGAATATTACTATTAGTTTTAGAAATAGTGGTATTAAATATAAATATTGTAGATTTGCTATTGTCTATATTACTGACGAAGCTCAATTATCATATGAAACTGATGATATTTCAATTAGTGGTATAAGTACTACTCATATTGTGAGTGATATTTCATATTTATCTACTATAAGTCTTGATGATATTTTTATTAAAAATATATCATATATTCGAGATAATACTCTTGTTAATTTCAATAATAGACTTATTCGAGGTAATGTAAAAACTCTTGATTATAGTAAACTCGATAGTGAACTTAAAGAATTTACAGAAAACAATCTTGATGTTCAATTAAGTTGGAATCCGAGTTCTTCTTATATTAATAGTACTCGACGTTATTTTAAGAGTGGTGAAGTTTACGTTCTTTATGCTGGATATTATGATTATAAAGGTGACCTTGTAAATATACATCATATTCCTTGGAAAGCTAACAATTATGATATTGAAGCATATCCCGTAGGTTCTACTAATCAAAATGCTCATAAAATTCCTTATAAATCTGAAAATATTAGTAAGATTATAAGTCCGAGTTGGAAGAGTTTACCTGATATTGATGCTGCTGAACAAATAGATGAAATTGCTAAAACTGGAGTTGGTAGTGAAAAACCTACAATAGCTCGTAATCGTTATTTTACTTTATACGGAGTTTCAACTGGACACGCTACTGTTAAAGCAAAAGGTCGTTCTTTAACCAAAGGTAAACTAAAGTTACCAAGTCTTCCACTACCTTATACAACTGAAGATTCTGAAGGTGGAGTTAATCCTTCTGATTATCAAGTTGTGGTATTAGAAATAACAAGTGAAAGTACATCAAGTCAGTTAATTGGTGTTAAATGTAGTCCTACCTTTGGTGGAGATAGTGTGATACCTGCTGGTATAAATTTAACTACAAAAGTTTATGATGCTACATCGGTAGTTAAACAAATTGATTCAGAAGAATCTGAAGTTGAAACTGTGTATTATGAAGTTTCTGAATCTAATCTTTTAGCATCTGATAGTAAATCTATATTTATTGGTAATACAATTAATACAAAAACTAATTTCGTAATTAATCTTGATGCAAAAGAAACTAAATATATTTTAATTGAAGCTCGATTAAGTTATAAAGTTAATGGTTCAACTGCTCCGACATTTAATTGGTTAACTCAATTATATTCTACTTCTTCTGAATGGAATCCTACTTATACATTAAGTCCTAATATCAATATTAAAGCTAATCTTGCTGGTAAAACAGACTTAATGAATAAATATATTAGTTCAATAGTTTATTTCTTTGTTGAACATAATATTAATAACTCTCGAATTGTTACACAAGGTTTCGCAATGCGAGATACTGAAACTAACAATTTCGGTAAGAATCAAACTTATAAAAATCCTTTTGGTGGAGATAACGCAAGATTTTATACCTTTGAATATCTCTATAATAAGATAAATAGTATTCGAGGTAAACTTAAACCTCTATACTTTGAAACTGATGTTCTTAAATTTGTTAAAAATGAAGAACTTGATGATGATATAAAAGTATTTCCAGCTAAATGGAAAGGTGAAGATTTTGATGGATTTGATACAAATCCTAATGAATCTGGAACTCGATTCTTAGATGCTGACATTAATAGTCTTACAATTGATACTTCTCGTGCAACCAAAGACGTTTCACTTGAATATATCAATGCTAATATTAGTTCTCAAAACAATATTGCTGGCGACAGTTATTATCGTATTGAAAAAGGTTTTGATGGATTTAATAAAGGTACAGATAATGAAGAATGGGCAAGAGGATATATTGCTGATTTAATTAATAATTCTGAAACACTTTATTCTGATGTTAATAATCAGAAACTTCAAATTGCATCTAATGTAATTAATATTAAAGGTTCTTCTGAAGTAATAACTTCGTTAGTTGGTGATACATTTATAGGATATATAACCCTTCGAGCTACTGCTCCATCGTCTGACTATCGTTATGGTGATGCTCAAGCAAAAGAATTAGATAGTAACGCTACTGTTTATCGTTGGATATTTACTGTTCCTCTTGAAAGTAAATTCAATATTCTTGCTCGATTCAGTGTTAATAACGTAGATAAATCTTTCAAATATCACGATAAACGTGGTAATGAATTACGTGAATTTTATCAATTAAGTTATCAAGTTGATAATTTCATAAATAGTAGTGTTGGTAAAGGTTATTCTCCTGTTTATAATGAGAATGGTATTGAAACATTTACTTATTTTGAAGAAATTCCCGGAACTCAAGACCATCCTTATCGTATAATTCGTAGTCAATTACAGAGTGCTGAAAATGCTAATCTTAATTGGCGATTATTTAGAAGTGATGATTATAAAGATATGCCTTTTAATCGAGGTGAAATTATTGCATTGAAAACTGACAATAAAAATCTTTATATTCAACAGACTTATGGTCTGCATTTATTACAACTTCGTGATACACTTTCTAATACGGATGAAGGTACTTCGTATTTAGGTACAGCTGATATATTTAATATGGAACCTCAAGAGGTTACATATAGTCCCAGTGGTTATATAGGTTGTCAAAGTTATTTTGATACTCACGTTAATGTTATTGGTTATTTTGTTATTGATGCAGTTCATAGACGTATCTTTAATATCAATGGAGATAAAGTAAGTAATATGACTGCTCTTAATGCTCTTAAATGGTTTGATGGTAATCTTGTAAAAGATGTAGTTAATCCGTTTAAGAATAATGGTAGAATTTGGGCATTTAATGAAGATACTAATATCTTATATTTAGTCCAAAATGTTGATAATAAACAATTTACAATTAGTTTTAGTCCTATTGCTAATGCTTGGATTTCATTCCATGACTATAATCCTATTGTAGGTATTACCAATCGAAATGGATTATTCTGGTTTGATAAACATGGCATTTATGCAATATCTAAAAATAATTATGGTCGATTCTTAAAAGATGATAATAATAATCAACTTGTTAAAGAATCATATATTAAATTTATTCTTAACGACAATAGTAATTATAATAAGTTATTAAATAATATTGCTTGGAAAGACAGAGTTGATATTGTTAATAATCTGTTACCTACTATTAATGAATTTGAGAAAACTATTAATGCTATATTGGTTCATAATGATGACCAATGTACTGGTTATAAACTTGTTAAATTTAATGATATTTGGTATAATGGTACAACTGGTGTTAATAAAGTAAATCTTTGGAGATTTAATAATGTTAATGATATACACAAACAAATACCTTTTATGATTACTGATTTAGTTGTAGATGAATCTGCATTAAAACGTAAAGCTAAATGGTATGATGTTAATAAGTTCATTTGTCAATATGTTTATTGCATAATGAAGTTTAATAATCGTAATAATAACAGACTTTGGGAACTTATTGATGTTAATCCTGAATGGATTCTTGATAATCGTAATAATCAAAGGTAATTTGTAACAACTTGTGCGGCTCGGCCTTCGGCCTCGCTCCCCGGTGGGGCAGGAGGTTGCACGCCCACTTGTCACGTTACTCAAACTTTTAATGGTATGTCTAATCGTAAAGTTAATCCTGATAGTCTTCGTCAAGTTACTCGTTATATTAATGAGTATTCTCAACATATTTGGGATAACGAATTGACTGGTGATAAAGAATTTGTTCGTGTTAAAGAAAATGATAAACTTAAAACTGTTCATTCACGTTCAAAAGATGGTAAATATTATTATCCTTATGCTTCATATGAAGGTGGTGCTAAAACTATTGGTCCCGGTTTTAAGTTAAATGATACTTCTGATTTTACTAAATCTGTTAAAGCAAAAGGTAAAGCAACAAGAAAACAAATTGATGCTGAATTAAATCGTCGTATGGCGAAAGCCTACAATGATGTTCGTGATATTTATTCTGAGAAATATGGTATTGATGATTTCAATACTTTACCTCAACCTATTGTTAATCTTATGTCTAATCTTGCATATCGAGTAGGTCGAACTGGTTTTAGACAATATAAGAAATTGTTAAAAGGTGCTAATGAACGTAATACAGATAGTATTATTAAAGAATATACTACTGGTAATAAAAGAAGAGATAAATCTGAATTAGAAATATTTAAAACTAATAGTTCTAATGATTATGATATGATTAGAAATAAATTATTTTCTAATTTTAATACTGATGATAATCCTGATAACTATGTTGAAGATATGAGTAAAACTAATCGTAAAAAATATAATTTCGGTGGTGTTCGTTCAACACATGATGCTACTGCTGATTATTTAGGAATGGCTCGTAATTCCGGTAATAGTATTTTCAGAAATGCCATGATTAATATGTTTTATCATGACGGAAAAAATGATGATACTGGAATTCCAGTTAAGAATTATGTAGATAAGTTAATTGCTAATGATAAACTTATCTATGCAAATATGCAGAACAAAATCAATAATGAAATTGTTACTGCTCGTGGAATTGCTCGTTGTGGTGGTCTTGTAAGACGTAAGCGAAAAGATTTCGGTGGCGTTATGTCTGGTAATGTTTATCGAAGTATTGTCGCTGGTAAAAACAATCGAGATTATTTTGATGGAGTAGGTGTTGGCCTAAAAACTAAATATTTAGATGATGCTTATGCTGAAGGTGATATTGATTTGAATGCACAAGGTATTGCAAAGGCAAATCAGTTGATGGCTCGTGATTCAGCGATTTATGCTAATATGCAAAATAAGATTAATAATGAAATTCTAACTTCTCGTGGTATTACTGCTAAATTCGGTGGACTTGTTGGAATTCCTCGTAGAAAATTCTATTGGGGTGGAACAAGTATTAATGACCCCGGTAGTGTTCAATGGGGTACACGAGTTCAAGCCAGTGATATTGATGAATCTAAATATAGTGCTGATGGCGAAGGTATCGTAGGTGGTAGCGCTTTAAGTGGAGCTGGAACTGGATTAGGAATTGGAGCTGCTGTTGGTGGAACTGCGGCGCTTGCTACTGGTGCAGCTGCTGGTTCTTGGCTTGGCCCTATCGGTGCTGGTATCGGTGCATTAATTGGTGGCATCGTTGGTTTGTTTACTGGACGTAAGAAAAAACGTCAAGAAGAGCGTCGTCGTCAAGAACTTTTAGCTGAACAAGCTGAAATGGAACGTCAGCAGACTTTAGGTAATATGCAAGATAAGGTTGAAAATGATGTTGCAACTATTCGACAAAGTAATCTTGGTAATTACTCAGAAGGTACAGGATTTTATGCTAAATTAGGTGGAATGATTGGTCGTAGAAAATTAAACACCGGCGGTCAAGTAGTTCCTAATTCATCTAATAGTGTTGTTGCTTATGGTCAAACACATGAACAATATAATCCTGCTACTGGTGAAACTGGAATCATATATGGAGATTCGGAAATTGAAGGCGGCGGCGCTAAAAATGGTCGAATGTATGCTGGTGAAGTTGTTCGTGAAACTCCTGAAGGTGGTCAAGTATTCAGTGATACGATTAAAGTTCCCGGAACAAATCGTACTTTCGCTGATTACGCAAAGAAACTTACTGATATGAAAGGTAAAAAAGAAGCTCAAGTTATTCAACTTGCTGATGGAGTTACATTATCTTTGTCTGCATTAGATAAAAGTAAAACTAATAAATTACAAACTGGAACAAATGTTCGTAATATTGAAAAGTTAGTTTACAGAATGAATAAAGCTCGTGGTGAATCTGAAGCTATTGATGCTAAAACAGAAGATTTGTTTGAAGCTCAAGAACTTTATGCTACTGCTTTAGGACTTCGTAATGATGCTCCGGTTATGCGTTGTGGTGGAATGGTAAGAAAGAAAAGACCTTTTGGTGGATATACTTCACCTTATAGTCTTACAGGAGTTTCAGCTCCTAAACTTACTACTTTACCTCCGATTCAAACTACTGCAAGTGCTGGTAATGGTTCTGCATTTAAGTTCGGATTTAATGAATTTGGACTTGGTATGAATCTTGCTGGTTCACTGTTTGGAATTATAGGTAATGCTCTTAATACTCGTGCTAATCGAAAGGCTATTGAATTTGAATCTACACTTCATGTTCCGAAAGGTAATAAAGTAGATGCTGTTCAATATAGTACAGATTATGATATAAGTGAGGAATTACAAGAACTTGGCACACAAGAACGTAGAGCTGCTCGATATATTACTGATAACACAAGTAATGTTCAAACTGCTCGAAATAGTGTAGCAAATCTTGCAATTAATGCTCAACTTGCTCGAAATAAACTGTATGGAGCTAAGAAATATTATCAACGTCAAAGATATGATTTGAATAGGCAAGAACGAGTTAATGCTCGAAATGCTAATAGTCAAATTATGTATCAAGACGCTATTAATGAATATAATAAAGCTGTCGGCTTAAATCAACAGTTAATGGCAGTCAGAACGCAAGGATTACAAGGAATGTTACAAGGAATTGAAGGTCTTGCCGGAGCAGTTAATAATTACGCAAGTGCCCGCTTATATGAGAAATTGTGGCCTCGTGGAGTAGGTAATTATATGAGAAGTGGTTTTGCTTGCGGTGGTCTTGCAAGACGTAAAAGAGCTTAATGTAGTGCGTGATATATCGGATTATTCTTTTATAGGATAGTCCGATATTCACGATTTTTTGTATATTTGTAATGATACAAATAGTGGTACAAACACGCGCGACAAGTGGGCGTGCAACCTCCTGCCCCACCGGGGAGCGGAGCCGCTGGGCGAAGCCCAGCAGGCGGAGCCATACGAATTACAACTAATTTACAAACTAATCATTATAAAATTATGGCAGAAATTGCAATAGGTCGATACGATACTAATACATTAAAAACTCCACAATTACAAGATTATGGAAGTGTATATGCTGCTGTTGGAAATGCTTTGAACCGAAAGTATTACCAAAATCGTGAAGCTTATATTAACAGAATTGCTAATCCTTTAAGTCAAATTAAAGCAACTTCTCGTGGACAAAAAGTTCTTGATTCTGAAAGAGCTAAGATTGTTGAAGGTGCTAATGAATTTAAGGAACAAGATAATTGGTTTGCAGCAGATGATTATATTTATAAGCAAACTGAGAATATTCTTACTAATGAAGGTCTTAAAGCTGTTCAAGCTGATTATGCTTTGGAACAGCAGTATATTGAAGATTTAAAAAAGAGTGATTGGGATACTCAAAATCAAAATGCTTTTCTGCTTCGTAGTCGTTTACAATCTTCTGATATTGTTTATGATTCAGAAACTAATACTGTTGTAAGTGGTGGTTTTAACGGAGTTCAAATTGGTAAAAAATTCGATGTAAATAAATATCAAAAAGACATATTTGATATTCTTTCAAAAGCTAAAGCTGATAAAGTATCATTTGAGAATCTTGTTACTAATCCTGATATGATACGTCAATATGGATTAGATGTTGCAACAGGTTTCGATGGTGAAAAGTTAGCAAGTCACTTTGTTAAAACTGGTAGTGAAAGAGAAGGTATCACAGAACAAGAGATTATGAGTTATGCTATGTCATTACTTAAATCTAATCCTGATTATACTAATTATCTTACTACTGTTTGGCAGAATCAAGATGCTCTTACTCGATTTGTAAAAGATGATAGTTCTGCTGGTGGACATTTAAGAGATTACGAATTAGGAGATTATGCTCCTTTATTTGCTGGCAATCCTACAATGTTTGCTCTTAATGGATTAGGTATTAACATAAATGAACTTGGTGCTCCTACAAAAGACGGTAAGTTTACTGTTAATTCTAAATTACCTGCTGAAGTTAAAACTTTATTAGATACTGTTAATAAAGAATACGGAGTTAATGTTCTCGATATATTACAGAATAAAGCTCAAGTTCCACCTGAACTTATTCAAGCTGGTTTACAGAATTATGTAGATAAAATGTTTGAAAGTTACGCTAAGGGTGTACTTGGTGCTACGGATGATATTGAGAATCTTGATAGAACCGCTTTTGCTCAAAGTGTTTTATCTGGTCAATTTATTAATAATAACATTCAAAGTTTAGCTGGTGCTGCCGCAGGTTTATATTCTTATCAAGATATTAAAACTACGGTTGATTTAATTGCTAATCCCGGTTATGCAGCTTATATTAAAGCTCGTGCAAAAGGTAAACAGCAAGAACTTGAAACTCTTCAACAATATGCTCCATATCTTGATACATTAGGTGGTTTTGAAGTTACTGGTGATAGTGTTGCAGAAAACATTAATCGTCGTAATGAAATTACTGACCAAATGACTAAACTTTCAAATTCTATGAATCAGATATTTACATCTGATGAACTTAGAATTTTAGGTCTTAATCCGGGAGATGGTAATATTGTTAAAACACTTAATATTTCTACTGCTGAAAGATTAGTTGATTCAGCAGGTCTTGACGAAGAAACAGCAGCTAATCTTAAAGGTAAGCTTTTACAAGTTCAGACTGCTCAACGTAATTATAATAATCTTCAAGCTAAACTTCGTTCTGACGAAATTCAACTTAATTCTATATTTGATACTTGGAATAAACATCGAGATAAGATTGAAGGTGGTATAGGTTGGTATCGAGTTAATAACGAAGAAGCTAAAATTATTCTTGATAACAGACTTGATAGTTATGATAAATATGTTGATTATATAAATCAAAATTATAAAGAACTTTATAATCCTGAAACATATAGTAGTACTTGGGTACGAAAAGATGGTGTAACAACTGGAGCTAAATATCTTGGTGATATGCTGACAAAAGAAGAGTTTGAATCTACTCTGTCTAATGCAGCAGATAATGTTTCAAATCGTTATCGTAAAGCTATTGCTGATGCACCTCTTGAATTTACAGCAACTCGTGATATTATTGCTAATCCTTCAAGATTCCAACAAAATTACATGGCAGCTGCTATGGTAAATTGGAAAAAAGGTGCTGGTAATATTAGTGTTGTTCAAACTCCATCTGGAAAAGGTACTGGTCTTACCGGAATGCAATTAGCTAAGTATATGAATTTTGATGCGTTTCCTACTTCGACTACTACTAATTCAAAAGGTACAAGTATAACTCGTCAGAGTAATGCTACTAAAAATTCTAAACCTCTTTCGGGTAAAGAACTTGGTCTTGATTATGATATTTATAAGACTGAGGTTAGTCCGATCGCTAATGGAATTGCAGCTCGTGAAGGCCGTAATGAATATGCAATTACTCTTTTTGATGAAACTGGTGCTGCTCGTGGTAATATTATTTTCTCTGAACAAGTAGACCCGTCTACTATTGCTCGTCAAATTCTTGACAATTACCGTAATATTAAACCTTATGCTAAAATTGGTGGTGAAGGTTTACAACGTAGTGCTGGAATGATTGAATCTCAATACGCTTCGGGATTTATTGATTTTAATACTACTGGTAGTAATAATAGTCCTGCTGTTGCAAATATAGCAGAACTTCAAAGAATTGTTGATGATTTAGGTAAAGTTGAATATGATTTGAATATTCACGAACCTTTCTATAATAGTATTGACGGTAATAGTCGTAAAGTTGAAATTGGTAGAACAACACAAGGTTATTATATAAAAGATATTAGTGGATTGAAATATCCTGATGGTTCTGTTCATTATGGAGAATTTGGATATAACACAATTCCTAATAGTCTTTATACAATTAAAGGTATAACTCCTAATAATATTCAATATTATGAAACTATAAATGAAGCATTAGCTCCTATTGCAGAATATGTTTTAACTCAATATGGAGTTGTTCTTGATATGCAAGAGGCCGCTGAAGCTATTCAAATGAATAAAATAAATAATGCTAATATAGGATATTAAATTATGCCAAATCTAACAGATATTAAAATTCCTATTACAGGTTCGCAAGCTCTTACTCCTTCTGAAACACCAATTCAGGGAGTAGGAGCTACTCCTGTTTTACCCGGTAGTATGCCGGAACCTGAACTTTCTCGTGGTAGAAAACAATCTTCAATTCGACCTTTTAATATTTCTGAATATGAAAATATATTAGGTAAAGGTCAAGTTAATCCCAATCTTGATTTAAGTGTTCTTAATGAAAATAGAGCACAAAATCAAAGTGGTTGGTATTTAACTAAAAATGCTATTGGTCAATTAGGAACTACTATTCTTGGTGGTACTATTACTGGTATTGGTAGTATTCTTAATTTCTTTCCTACTACATATCGTGCTATTAGTCAAATATGGGATGATAATGCCAAATATAAATGGGACAAAGCTATCAACGAAGGTCTTGGTTCTGAATGGCAGAGAATAGGTAAAGACATTGAGAATTGGGGTCGTAAAGCTATGCCTATTTATAAAACAGAACAAGCTCAAAAAGGTGGTTTTGCTGGTGGTATGGGTGATGCTACTTGGTGGGCAAGTATGTTTCCTACCGTAGGTTCTGCTGCTGCATCTATGCTTCCTGTTATTGGACAAATGCGAGCTTTACAAGCTGTTGGTAAATTAGGAACAATGATTAACGGTGTTGGTCGTTTAGGTTCTGCATTGAATAAAGCAGGTCGTGCATTACAAAATCCTTATACTCAACAGATAATTGGTACTTTATACGGAGCACATCTCGATAGTATGGAAGAGATTGTTCGTGGTTATGATGAACAATATCAATATGCTCTCGATTTAGGTTTCAGTGAAGATGATGCTCGTAAGTTTGCATCTATTTATGCTTCTGAAAGTTACAATGATGCTTGGGCTTATGGAGTATTATTTAATGCTATTGAACTCAATAGTATGCTTCGTGGTATTAAAGAAGCTCCAGTTAATAGTATTTCTATTGAAAAAGGTTTAAGAAGTAATATAAAAGGTCTTGCACAACAAGGTAAGACTTTTGTTTTAGATAGTGAAACATCTAAACTTAATCGCAAACTCATTCCAAGTGTTGGACTTCGTAAAACAAAAGATTTCTTTTCTGTTGCTTTATCTGAAGGTCTTGAAGAAATGCGAGTTGATATGGCACTTAATGAAGGTGTCATTGCTGCAAAAAAAGAACTTGGGATTGAAGATGAAACTGCTGATTTAACTCCGTTAGCTCGTATGGGAAGACTTGTTGAACAAGCTTCTTCATGGGATAGTTTTATTTGGGGTGCTATTGGTGGTGGTGTAATGTCTGCTGGACGTAATGGTGTTACACGAATACTTAATGGTAAAGCTCAGCAAGAAGCTGAAAATAAACGAGCTACTAACATTATAAATGGTATTCAAGATACTGCCGCAGCTATTGCTGATTTTGACGGTGACATGAATATTAAAGTAACTGAAACACCAGTTTTAGATGAAGCTGGTAATCAAGTTATGAATAGTGATGGTACTCCAAAAGTTAACAGAACTATTACTGACCCTGCTTCAAGTTTGCTTGTTGGTATTATGGGTAGAATTGGTTCTGCTAATGGGTTCAATTATGCTGTTGAATATTTTGATGAATTAAGTAAATTATCAGATGCTCAACTTGAAGAAGTTTACGGTGCTAATAAACGACCTGTCGTAGATGCTCTTCGTAGAGAATTTACTATTATGCGAGATATTCATGCTCGTAATATGGGTTTAAGTTGGGGTAATCCTTTCGACAATGTTCTTAAAGTTCAGGCATCAACTGATGATTATTTACTTGACTATTATCGTCGTCAATTAGCTATCGTTGATACTGATATTCAAACTTTCGATATTGAAGCGTCTAATCTTCGTAAACAACGAGATGAAGCTCTTAAAGCTATTGATAGTAAACTTCATAGCTTAAATGTAGAAAAAATTGTTCTCGAACAAGAACGTGAAGAACTACAAAAAGTTATTGAAGATTATAAAACTCAACTTGAAGATAAAACTCGTAATAAAGCGATTAGTACACTTAAAGGTAAACGTACTCGATTAGTAAATAAGATTAAAACTATTGAAGATACAATCAATGGTTTACAATCTCAAATTGATGAGTTAAATACTTATATTGCTAATCAAGGTACTATTAGTACAAAACAACCTAATCGTAAAGCTCGTAAACCTTATCTTCTTGAAATTAAAAATAGTAAGAAATCTATTTTAAGTCTGCAACAACAAATTGCAAATGCTCGTCAGGCTATTGCAGAATTAGAAGTTGGTAAACTCCAATACGAACAAGAACTTGCTATTCATAATGGAGAGATTGCTGATATTCGTAGGAAGATTGAATTATTTGAAAATGATTTAGCTGATTACGATACAAGACTTAATAGAATTAATAGTGATATTACAGAACAGAGTGAACGTGAAAATAATAATGTAGCTGAATATAATGAAGCTGCAAAACGTTTGCGTGAAACTCGTAATAACAATAATCAAACATATAAATCTCTTGAAGAGGCTCGAACTCAACTAAGTATGGCTGTAATGGCTCTCGAAGAAAATGTTAATAATCGAGATGAGATTATGGCTGAACGAAGTAAGTTACTTAAAGAGGTTTATGATAAACAAGAAGAGATTGAAAAAGCTCAAGATAAAGTAGAAGAAACTGTTGAAACTACTAATCAAGAAGCAAGTCAAGAACCCGAAAATGTTACTACCGAGGTGCTGACAGACAGTAACGGGATTTCGTACTCTCTCGATGACAGCGAGGCCCCAAATACCGTCGATATTAAAAATAAGGTATATTCAGTAGGCTCAAAATTTAATGTCGCAGAATCGCCCAAAACCGTGCAAAAAATCGAGGTTGTAACCGACGACGAAACCGATTTTAGTGCTGTAATGGTTACTATAAAAGATGATGCGACTGGTAAGGAAGATACATATTCTGCAAAAGAACTTGCAGGTATGGATATTACTGAAATTCGAAGTGAAGTTCAAACTAAATTTGATGCTATTTATAAAACACTTTATAGTATTCAAGATAAACTTTCAGCAGATAAATTTGAGAATCATTATTTAGATACTATTATAAATTTGTATAAAGAATTATCTGATTCTAATAGTGATATTTATAAAGCATTATTATCTCCTATTGATAATACTGAACTTAATACGTTACGAACTAATATTATTGGTAATTTTATTGGTTGGATAAATGAATATCAACCTACTGAAATTAGTAATGAGAATTTAGAAAAAGCTAATCGTGTAAAACAGTTATTATCAGATAGCAATATCCGTATTGCAAATAATCTTAAATCTAATCTTTTCAAAGATTGGATTTGGAATCTTTACGGTGGTGATATAGTTGGTTATAGTGAAGAGGAAAATGCTAAAATGCGTGAAGCTATTGCTGACTATATTGCTAACGTTGCTAATGTTCTTAACAATAATTATACTATAACTGATGGTAAATTAACTCTTAAGAATATTAATGTAGACCATAATGTAATTCGAGCACAAATAGAAGGTCTTACTCAAATCAAATTTGAAAATCTTAATAGTAATTTTGATACTGTTAGATATTCAAATTTCTATCATAAGATAACACTATTCAAAAATAGTATTATTAATGAAGTAGCTAAAAGTACAACTGAATTTTACAAAACTAATATCGCATATATCAACAGTGTGATGAATAGGTTTATTAGTAAAATTCGTGCTATTAGACAAGATGAAGATAGTCCGTTACATGATGCTCTTGTAAATGATGATGGCTTTGGTAGTCAAACTTCTAAAATTATGGAATTTGCTACTGCTGTTAATAATTTAGCAAAAGAGTTTTTAGATTATGGCGCTGTTCCTAATCTTCCTGCTCGTACAAGACTTCATACATTAGCTCAATCAATTCAACCTTATTTAGTATCTGATGTTGATGCTTTGAATCTTACTGGGGTAGATGTTATTACTGCTGTTCGTCAAAGTAATGTTCTTGATTTATTAAGAAATGCTCGAATGGCTTATTCTATTCTTTCGAGATATTATAATTTTGAAAGTGGTACTGAATTAAACGATGATGTATCTATTCTTAATAGTCTTGATGTACTTGCTAACAGTGTTTCTGACTTTATAGATGATACTGAATCGAGAGATGAATTTAATACTAATGACTATCGTTATTACATTAGTGATTCAATGCGTAATGCTCTTGATGCTATTGAAAATACTATTGTAAAACTTGATGGTCGTCAGATATTTACTGATAATCACGTTTATACTTACGAAGATATTCTTGATTCTATATATCAGCAAACAGATGGTCGTAATGATGTTATCAAATATTATGAACCTATCTGGTATGCACTTAAATATTTTAAAAATGATGTAAATGTTAATACAATATATCAACAAATGAGTAAGAATGGTGTTCCACAAGAACAACTTGATGCTCTTAAACGTTTGTTTGATATTATTAATAAACGAATTGCTAATCCTATTCAAACAACAGATGGTGCTTATCTTGATAGTAACTTAAATCTTCGTGGTAAGTTTTTAAGTGATTTCTTCAAAACTCATATTCAACGTGAATTTGAAACTAATGATTTCAAAGGTTTACGTCGTCTTACACCTGAAGTTTATAAGATTATCACAAGTCCTGAATATTATAATCCTAAAACTCGTGTTATTAAAAACAACATTACAGTTAATGGTGTTAAATTCAAGGCTACTGAATTATTTGATGCTTTAAGAACTTTACACGAAGGTCAGGAATTTGAAGTTACTTATAAAGATGGTAATGTCGATGTCAATTTAGATGTAAATGGTAAGAAACTATTAATTGAACGAATTGGTTTAGGTGATAGTGAAACTTATCATGGAATCCAATTAGGTAGAATTGATGAAAGTGGAGTTAATCAATACGATTCTGTTTTTGGTAATTCTTATGGAACATCTAAATTTATAGATACTATTATCCGAAAAGCTGGTGGAAGTGATACAATATTTAACTTAACAAAAGAGTTTTATAAAGTATATACTGAAGCCTTAACTCGTGAACAACAAACTTCTGATTCAGTTGTTTCAAAACTGAAATCAATTATTAAAGAATTAGATAAATATGGTAATACATCAAAAACTGAACATTCTGAAATAATAAATGCTTTTATTGGAGCTATCCAATATAATACCGAAGTTGAAGGTGTTAGTCCTGAAGCGTTTGATATTGAAGCTCTTGATTTAAATAAAGTTTATTATCTTATTAGTCCTATGTTCTATAACGTAAGACTTAAAAATCTTAATGATTATGTTCGTTATGGACTTAGAATCAAGAACGCTTATCAGAATCTAAATACTAAACTTGGAAATGACTTTATTCAAAGTCAAAAACTTATTACTGAAATTAAAGAAAAAGGTTCTGCAATTTTAGTATTAAAAGGTATTAATAAATCTCCTATTACATTTGCCGATTCAAGTGGTTATCGAGCTAATGTAAATGAAGAGATGCAACGTACTGTCATAGTTAATGGTAAACCTGCTGTTAATATTATTCAACGTCAGCCTGATGCTGATGGTTTAATGTTAGTTTCATCACTTACTACTGACACTGCATTTAATAATCCTATTGTTGAAGATAAAATTACTTCATCAGATAGGCATTTTCAAATGTATGCTGAAATTCAAGCTAATGCTGGTGAAAATGGAAAAAGTTATGTTCCATTACATCGTGGTAATTTAGCAAGTGATGTTGCAGATACACCGTTTAATATAGCTGCTATGGAATTTGTTACTCAAACTATGAGTGATATTATTTCAGATGCTACGTTTACATCTCTTCCAACTGATGCTAAATCTGGTCTGTATACTCTTGTAGATGATATTAATAAGACTCGAACTAAAGCTCATAATGCTAATATTCGTAGTCGATTAGCTCCTTTATCAGAAGCTATCATTACAAGTTACAATCGTGGAGTTCCGGGAGCTGAATGGTTTAATATTAGTTCTCTTTACGAAAATACAGACCCTGCTACTGGAAAAACTCGTTATATTAAACATTTAGATTTCCAAACAGTTGTTCGTAAAAAGAATATACTTGGAAATGGAATAAGTTATATCAATAGAATTAGTATTGAATATACTAAATCTGGTGATAAATTTACTCCTGTTAAACTTCGATTAAGTCGTAGAGTAATTCCAGTTAATAGAACTACTTCAAAAGTTCGTATTGCTAAGAGTCCTTTTACAGCACGAGAACTTGCTCAATTAAATGGTATTATTGAGAAAAGTAAATCTAATAAAGGAACTTACGCTATAATTGATTTGCAAGCAAGAGGTATTACTGGTAAAGATTTAACTGATTTACTTAATCATAATCTGTTCCGTAAACTGTATGGTAATATGCAACGTAGTGTTACTACTGCATTGCAAGGCGACCATTATACTTATGGTGTTAAAACAGATGATGGTTACGCAGCAGTTAAAGGTCAATATAAATCTAAAATACTTGATTGGGCTAAACAACAAGGTATCGTTGATAAATCTGTTTCTTCAACATTTGATTCGATGCAAGATTTTATTCTTGACACCGGCGCTTTAACAACAAGTGTTATTGGAATTAGAGATACTAATGGTAATGTTGTTACCAATTATACTATTGATTCTATTCAACCTGCAATGTTCTTTGAACTTAAATCTGAAAGTTCTGATAATTCTATTCGAGAATCAGAAGATATGACGAAAGAATTTGCTGTTAAAGCAATTACAACATTAAGTTCAATGACAAATGATACTGAAACAAACTGGTATCAGAAACTTGTTAATATTACAAATGATAAAGTAGCAGGTCTTAGGGTATTAGGTGTTATACCTGATTTTGTATCTGAAGATGTTGCTAACAGAATCGCTGAATTATATGATAGAATATATACTGATGGTAAAACTAATTTCAGTATTAAGAAATTATCGAGTAAACAAGATTTCATAATTGCTCAATATGATAAAAGTACTGAAACTATCGTTATCAATAGCAATAAACTTACTAAACGTGATTTTACTGCTACTGATTTAGGTGTTAATATTACTCATGAATCTCTTCATAAGTATTTTGAACAACAAGCTAATTCTAAAGAATTATACGATAAACTTGCTACCTTAATTAGTGATATTAATGACACTGCATTTAAAGTTGATTCTAAAGAATTTAATACTAAATATAAGAGCGATTTAACTGAACTTGAACTTGGTTATCTTCGTACATATCTTAAAATATTAAGTGAAACTCCTGCTGAAATAGTTACTTATGCTTTTACAAATAAACAGTTTGCTAATTTAGCAAATAGAATTATTGTAGAAGAAGCTCCGAAGATTAAGAAACGTAAAAGTCTTTGGGATAAAATTATTGATGCAATTCTTTCAGTTATTGGTATAGATACAATTACTGATAATAGTTTACTTAGTAATGTACGAAATATAGTAATTAATAGTTTGGATAGTGTGAATAGCCGACGCGCAAAAAGTCCGACCAGTGGGCGTGCAACCTCCTCTCCCACCGGGAAGCGGAGCGCTGGGCGAAGCCCAGCAGCGGAGCCAACCTCAGTTACAACTAATCAAACTAATGTTACAAACGATGCAACACATGATAATTTATCAGTTACAGAACCTATCAAAACGCCTGATGAAACTCTGACAGAAAACCAAAGAGTAGCTCAAGCTGAATTAGATTTCCTTGATGATGACAGTGAAATTACGTTTGATGACAATAATTCTGAAACACTTAATAGTCTTGATGTTTCTGATATTGGCCCGAACATAGTGATACCCGG